>Ga0123354_10009808_pt1 | contig 14713 bp, 19 predicted proteins | sample TergutLab28metaG_2_FD_97872 | JGI IMG/M metagenome (GOLD analysis project Ga0123354, IMG submission 97872) | Labiotermes labralis P4 segment gut microbial communities from Petit-Saut dam, French Guiana - Lab288 P4 | ecosystem: Host-associated > Arthropoda: Insects > Digestive system > Gut ... | reverse complement strand
TGGCCTTGATGGGGTATCCTGGACATTGATGTTGGCCTCCTTCGCCGTGTCTACCTGGCATGCTGCCAGTTTACGGGTTTGAGGCCAACATCGTATTTCCAAAGGGCGCAGCCCTTTGGCGGGTCCAGGGCAGAGCTCTGGCGGGGGGCAGGGGCAGCGCCCCTGGTTGACATATTTCAAGAAATATTGAAATATCCTGATATGGACACCAAGCAAGCCATAGGCATTTTTGAGGCGTTGTCGTCCGGCGTGCGCCTGGACGTGTTCAGGCTGCTTGTGAAACATGCGCCGGATGGGCTGGTGGCGGGCGATATCGCCAGACGCCTCGGGGTGACGGGCACGAACCTGTCGTTCCACTTGAAGGCGATTTTGCATGTGGGGCTCGTCACGGTGGAAAAGGAAGGCAGGTTTTTGCGCTACCGGGCCAACATCCCCATGATGCTGGATACCATAGAGTATCTGACGGCGGAATGCTGCTTAGGCCATCCTGAAGAATGCCGCAAATATCGGGCCGGACGGCCGATTGCGTGTGGTGTGTTGCCGGAATGCGGCTGCGGGGAAACGAAGTAAAATTTTTTGGAATGATATATCAAGAGTTGTTGAAATTTCAGAAGATCAAAAGAGAGAACCGGCATGAACGCGGACAACAAATTGCAACAGGATGAAAAGACAAGAGAAGCCGTTCGCAGCGGCTATGGAGCCATAGCCTTGGGGCAGCGTTCCTGCTGCTGTGGCGGCGGGCAGCGCAGCGGGCATGTCGATCCGCTTAGGCTGGCGAAGGCAGTGGGCTATGACGAGATAAGCCTCGCCAACCTGCCGGATGGCGCGAACATGGGGCTTTCCTGTGGCAATCCCGTGGCCATTGCGGCGTTGCGGGAAGGGCAGGTTGTGCTCGATCTTGGCAGCGGCGGCGGATTCGACGCGTTCCAGGCGGGAGAAAAGGTAAAGGCCGCCGGGAGGGTCATCGGCGTGGACATGACCCCGGAAATGTTGGCCAAGGCACGCAGGAATATTGAGCAATACCGGAAATATACTGGATTCTATAATGTGGAATTCCGACTGGGCGAGATTGAACATCTGCCGGTAGCGGACGCAAGCATTGACGTGGCGCTCTCCAATTGCGTGATCAATCTATCGCCGGACAAGCCGCAGGTGTGGCGGGAAATGTGGCGAGTGCTGAAACCCGGCGGCAAGGTGTCGGTGAGTGACCTCGCGCTGCTCAGGCCGCTGCCGGAGGGCATCCGGGAAATGGCGGAGGCATTGGTCGGGTGCGTGGCCGGGGCCGTACTGGTGGACGAAACCAGGAGCATGCTGGAACGGGTGGGTTTCACGTCGATTGTTTTGACGCCCAAGCCCGACTATGTGCGCAATATGCAGGAATGGAACGATCCCTTATATAAGGAGATCGCCGAAAGGCTGCCCCAGGGCGAGGAGTTGGCCGATTATGTGGTGAGTTTGTCCATCGAGGCCAGGAAGTAGGAAGTAGGGGTGGCCGGCGGGCGGGGATCTGTCAGGACCGGCTGGGCGATCAAACTGCCAGCGCTTCGCGCTTCCGGCGCCTTCGGCGCCAGCGCATGATCGCACGCTTGGTCCTGACAGACCCCCGCCCGCCGGCTGGGTTGCGCCTGTGGTGTATGCAACCGGATTTTTGCGGTGGGTTCAGTCTTGATTCCAGGATGCCGCAGCTCATCAGATCTGACGGGGCTCAATTTTGAGAGACGGTTTCCAAAAGGCCGCAGTTCATCATATCGGATGGCGCAATGACGTTTTCGTCGGCGGGGAGGTCGCGGCCGTAGCGCGCGCGGATGAGCTCCCGCACCTTCTTGTTATTCAAATTATAGTCTTGAAAATGGCGTAGCGCGCCGAGTTCGATGTTGGCGCATCGTTGATACATTTTCCAGATCAGTGCCGAGCAGTACATCTTGTCGTCCGACCATTGGAACAGGATGTCGTAGGGCTTTCCGGCATAGAGGTCGGCGCTTTTGCGCATGCATTCCACGGCGTCGGGCGGCAGAGGCTCATTTTGCTTGAGACGCATGATCACATAATGATTCCCTATGCCGCGCTTGATCCATTTTTCCAGGGGAGTCCACTTCACGACATTCGAGGCCTCAAACACTTGCAACGCGTTGTCGTGGCGCAGAAGAATGCCGCAATGCGTGTAGTCGGACCCGGTGGCCAGCTTCAAGGCCTGGCTTTGGGCCGAGCGGCTCTTTTGAAAAATGACGTCGCCTTCCTTGAGCGTTGACGCGTCCGGCATTCGCGCCTGGGTGACGACGCGCACGCCGATCAAAAGAGCCACTGCAACGCATGCGAGCAGAAGAAGTTTTTTCATAGCCTTATCCGCTCTGTGGTTCGCCTGGGGCGGAGTTAGTGATAATTTCGCGTAGCCGCGTGCCAACGCGCAGCTAATATGGGATTCCAAAGGGCGGAGCCCTTTGGCGGGTGCAGGGCGGAGCCCTGCCGGGGTCCAGGGGCGGCGCCCCTGGCCTGTTACCGGTTCATCATATCCAAAAATTCTTTGTTGCTCTTGGTGCCGCGCATTTTGTCCAGGAGGAACTCCATGGAGTCGATGGGGCTCATGGGGGCCAGGAACTTGCGCAGTATCCACACGCGGTTCAGCTGGTCCTCGGGCAGGAGCAGTTCTTCCTTGCGGGTGCCGGAGCGGTTGATGTCGATGGCGGGGTAGATGCGTTTTTCGGCCAGGTGGCGGTCCAGGTAGAGTTCCATGTTGCCGGTGCCCTTGAACTCTTCGAAGATGACCTCGTCCATGCGCGAGCCGGTGTCGATAAGCGCGGTGGCGATGATGGTGAGCGAGCCGCCTTCCTCGATGTTTCGGGCCGCTCCGAAGAAGCGTTTGGGGCGCTGCAGGGCGTTGGCGTCCAGGCCGCCGGAGAGAACGCGGCCGGAGGAGGGGGTCACGGCGTTGTAGGCGCGGCCCAGGCGGGTGATGGAATCGAGCAGCACCACGACGTCGCGTTTGCGCTCAACCAGGCGTTTGGCCTTTTCCATGACCATCTCGGCAACCTGGACGTGGCGCTGGGGCGGCTCGTCAAAGGTGGAGCTGACCACTTCGGCTTTGACGGTGCGTTCCATGTCGGTCACTTCCTCGGGGCGTTCGTCGATCAGGAGAACGATCAGGTAGACGTCGGGATTGTTGGCGTTGATGGAGTTGGCGATGGTCTGCAGGAGCATGGTCTTGCCGGTGCGGGGCGGGGCGACGATCAGGCCGCGCTGTCCGTGGCCGATGGGGGCGAGCAGGTCGATGACGCGGGAGGAATAATTTTTGTCCCCGTTTTCCATGGCCAGGCGGCGATTGGGGTAGAGGGGCGTCAGGTTGTCGAAGAGGACCAGGTTTTTGGAGGCTTCGGGGGGCTGGAAACCGATCTCGGAGACGCGCAGCAGGGCGAAATAGCGTTCGCCTTCCTTGGGGGGGCGAATCTGCCCGGAGATGACGTCGCCTTTGCGCAGCCCGAAGCGGCGTATCTGCGAGGGCGAGACGTAGATGTCGTCCGGGCCCGGCATGTAGCTGTACATGGGGGAGCGCAGAAAGCCGAAGCCGTCGGGCAGGATCTCCAGGACGCCGTCGCCGAAAATGGAGCCGTTTTGAGAAGCGCACGCTTGCAAGAGGCCGAAGATAAGTTCCTGCTTGCGCATGCCGCTGGGGTTTTCAATGTTGAATTGGGCGGCCAATTCCATGAGTTCCGGCATGCTTTTCAGTTTGAGATCCGAGAGATTCATCGAGGGCTCCGTGAGAGGGTTGGCGGGCCTTGGTCGCGCCCGGACGTGAGGCAGGTGTGAGAAAAGGTTGCGTGCAAAGAATCACCGCGCGGCGTTGGTCGCTTACAGTCCTTGACCTAGTTTTGGGAAGCGGGCGAGTGACGTCAATAAACATCGCACCCGCAGGCTCCATTATAGTATTCCCGGCATGTGTCAATGGAAAAGAACGTCACGGCCGGAAAATCGCGGAATTTACGCCTCTGGGTTGTCAGACCCTTTGGACTTGATGACGTCCTCAAAAAGGGCGTTGATTTCGTTTTTCACGTCATCCTGGGAGCGGTTCAGGGCGTAGGCCACTTCCAGGGTCAGAAGTCCCGAGGCTTGTTCCAGGAGGCGCCGCTCGCCAAAAGAGAGTTCCTTGCCGCCGCCGATGAGTAGCAATTCCTTGAGCACGTAAGCCACATCAGCCAAGTTGCCGCTTTTCAGCTTTTCCGAATATTCCCTGTAGCGTCGGTTCCAGTTCTGGCCGGTGTAGCCGGTGAAGGTAGAGCGGTCTTTCAGCGACTCCATGATGCCCTGGGCCTTGTCCGCGGGGTAGACGTGGCGCAGGCCCACGTTGACGGCGTTTTTCACCGGAACCATGAGGGTCACGTTGTTGGTCAGGATGCGCACGATATAGAAATCCTCGGACTGACCGCCCACAGTCTGGGATTCGATGCGCTCGACCTTGCCCACCCCTTGGGCGGGATAGACGACCAACTCATTCAGAGAAAACACGCGGGCGATGCTCCTTTTCATGCGGCAACGGTTCGGGGAGGCGCGGTCATGGGCGGGACGGGCCGTGCCCTGGCCAAGGGCACTCGTGCGCACGGTTGAATTATTACCCCAAGTGCCAGAAAGAGTCTAGCACTCCGGAGTGGGCCGGTTTGCCGTGATACCGCGTCAGGCTGTATTTTTCGCGCCAGTCATGGACTTAAGAGTCCACTTCTGGCGCGAAAAATTTGCCTTCCTTGTCTCACAACAAACTGTTCCCACTCCAGAAATCATTCAAACTGCCCTCCCGTCGGGGTCGATCACGGCCGAGAATTGCCCGGTCTCGGCCATGGCCTCCGCGAACCCCTGGACAAGAAACAGGCGCAATGCGGCGGCCGCCGCCAAGACGACCTTTGCCGCCGCCTCGCGCTCATGCGCGCCAAAATCCTCAAGCACGTAGGCGGCCACGTCCATGCGCCCTGTGGGGCGGCCTATCCCCAGGCGAAGGCGGTAAAATTCCTGCGAGCCGGTTTGCGCGGCTATGGATTTGAGCCCGTTATGTCCGGCCAGTCCGCCGCCCTTTTTCATGCGCATGCGCCCGAGCGGCAGGTCCAGTTCATCGTGGACCACCATCAGGTTTTCCACGGACAGTTTATAGTAGTTGAGGACGTACGTCACGGCCAGACCCGACAGATTCATGAAGGTCTGGGGTTTCAGCACAAAAATATCGTCCTCGACCCCAGGCAGGCGCAATACGTGCAATTCCCCGGTTTTGCCCATGGAGACCGGGCGGGACTGCCCGGCGCGAAGCAACTCGCCGGCTGCCATGAAGCCGAAATTGTGGCGGGTGCGCTCGTATCTCGGACCGGGGTTGCCAAGACCCGCGATGAGGATGCGAGGGGGCATTAAACGGTAAGCTCCAAGCCGACCGGGCAGTGGTCCGAGCCCATGACCTCGCTTTGGATAAAGGCCCGCGCCACGGCCGGGCGCAGTTCCTCGGAGACGAAAAAATAGTCGATGCGCCAGCCCACGTTGCGTGTTCTGGCCTGAAAGCGGTAGTCCCACCACGTGTAGTGTCCACCGCCCGGCTCGAACAGGCGAAACGTGTCGATGTAGCCCGCCGCCACAAAACGGTCCAAAAAGGCGCGTTCCTCGGGCAAAAAGCCCGAATTCGCGGCGTTGGACTTGGCGTTCTTCAGATCAAGCTCGGTGTGGGCGGTGTTGAAATCGCCGCAGGCCACGGTCGGCTTTTGCCTACGCAACTCCTGGGCATGGGCCAGGAAGGCGTCGTAGTAGGCGAGCTTGTAGTTGAGACGCTCAGGCCCCTGTGATCCATTGGGAAAATAGACGTTCAAAAAATGGAACGCGGGGTATTCCAGATGAAGGAATCGGCCTTCGCCGCCAAATCGCGGGTCGGGCAGCTCGGCGCGTACCGCGATCGGTTCGGGCCGGTAATAGACACCCACGCCCGAATACCCCTTCTTGACCGTGCTCGAGGCAAAGCGCGCCCTGTAGCCGCTCGCTTCGGGAAATCCTTCCTCGTGGTGCGTTTGGAGCTTGGTCTCCTGAATGCCCACCACGTCAGCATTGCACGTGGCGAGCCACTCGGCAAATCCCTTGCCCGCCACGGCCCGAAGCCCGTTCACGTTCCAGGAGAGCAGTATCACGCCCGCGCATCCTTCAGTTCGGCCGTCACCACCTGGCCGTCGAAGCCGACCCGGACATAGCCGCCTTTGGCTGCCTCGCCGGGATTTATCACCAGCGTCGCCCCGATCTTTTCAACGCTTCGCGCTTCGTGGATGTGGCCGGTCAGGCACAGGTCGGGCTTTACGCGGTCGATAAAATCCCGCACGGCCCGCGATCCCACATGCGCGCCGCTGCCGATGACGTCGCTTTGGCTGCCAAGCGGGGGCGTGTGCGAGACAAGGATCAGATGTTTGAACGCGCGGGCCTTTTCGTAGGTTTCGTCCAGCCATGTTTTCAACTGGGCGTCGGGCGCTTCGCTCGGCGTGCCGAATGGAGTTGGAGTGGACCATCCGACGCCCATGAGGCCCAAGCCGGGCGCGAGTTCCATCACCTTGCGGTGCATGCTGAGCCCTTCGCCCTCAAGCCACGCCTCCACTGGCGCCAGGTCCATGTTGCCGATCTGGGCCAGGATTCGCGGGTTTATGGCGCGGACATGGTCCACCACGCGTTTTGCCTCGGCCACGCCGCCGAGGATGGTCAGATCGCCCGTGATGATGACCTGCGCCGCCTGGGCCAGATCCGGGATGCGGTCAATGTTTTCCAAGTGGTCATGGACGTCGCCGAACGCAATCCAGAAGGGATGGGCATTGGTCACGGGGAGCTCCTTCAATAAATTCTTTGCCGCGAGAGGGTCCCATGGTAGCAGAGACTCCAATGTCACACAATGCGGACAGGAAATCCTTGGACAAGGCCGTATTGCGGCGCTCCATCCTGGCCAGACGGGCACAGGTGGGCGCGGACGAGGCGCGCTTGGCGGGGCTTGCCGTGGCCAATCATTTGCGCGGCCTCGCGCAATGGCGCGACGCCTCAGAAGTGCTGGTCTACTTCGCCTTCCGGGGCGAGATCGATATTTCGCCCCTCGCTTGCGACCTCTGGCAGTGTGGTGTGCGGGTGCTCGCCCCGCGCTGCCGGCCGAACGAGGCCGGGATGCTCGATTTGGCCTGCGTCACCTGTTTGGACGATACCGCGCCCGGAGCATGGGGCATCCTGGAGCCGCGTCCGGAGCGGTGTCCGCCGCTTGACCTCTTTGCGCCGGATGTGGCGCTCATCCCGGCTGTTGCATTCGACCGCACGGGCAGCCGACTGGGATTCGGACAGGGGTATTACGACCGGCTCCTGGCGCGCCCGGCCTTTGCCAAGACGCTCCTTGTCGGCGTGGCCCACGACTTCCAGATCGTGGACGACCTCCCGAGTGATGCGTGGGACAGACCGGTGAACGCGGTGGTCACGCCGTCGGGGGTGATTTGGGCGGAGGGCAAATGAGCGGCTGCAGCGCAGCGCGAAGGCGTTTATGCATCGTCTGTCTGTGTGCCTTATTCGGCTGCATACCGGGTCCTCATCTGCCGAACCCTGACGTGCCGCACTTGGAATGGGCCAGGGCTTTTTATAATTTTAAAATAACTCCGGCACCAGAGAGGGAGAAGCTCTTTAAAAGCTACAACCTTGATGAGAAATATGAATTATTGATTTACGGGAACCAAATAATGCACCCGCCTGATTTTGGAGTGGTAGAATGGTTCGCGGAGGAAGGCCCCGATGTTATCCCATTTCTTACGGAAAAACTGCGTGAGACGCAAAAAGAACTGACAATTCGTGATATTATACATGTTTTTTCGTATATGGCGCTGGAAAAACGCTATGATTTTTCCAAAAACCAGGAGCTTCTTGCCTTACTGGACCAGAAGGCCCAGGGTCTGGGACTTTGGAAAGACACAGTGCTGGGAATGATTTCCGAGGTTCGCACGGGAGAGCTGGCGCCTTAGCATGTAAAGCTCTCGCAAATCTGGAAATTCACTTGGAGCTTACGTCGTAACGTGATATAGGTCGTCCAATGCGGTCGAAAAATTCATATACTTCTTGTTTTAGATTTTCAATTCTTTCATCTGAAACACCGCTCTTTGAAAAATCGTTTACCGTAATATGTCGGTGACGTGTATAAGCACAGAACGGATCTCTTTCTCAGCTAAAAATTCCAAATATTGAAAGAGTTCCTTTGGTTCAAATAAACTCTCAAGAAGACCGTCCAACTCAAAAGTACATGCATCGCATAATATTTCAATATTCTTTTTAATGGCATCTCTTAACAGAATATTTTGATGCTCAGTAAAACTGAATACATTCACAGCCTGAACAAATAAAAAGAAGCTATCCTGTCCTATAAGCCTTATATCTGAAAACATGTGCAGTATAAATTGCAGATCGTCATCCGAAATTGTCGTTGTATCAGGATAAATGCCGGACAATACGCTCATTGCCCTCCTGATACGCTTATCAGGCAGATCAGCAAAATAATTCTTTAAGCGTTGCCCGGAAGAATTGCTTTCGAGTATATTCTCAATTGCATTTCTTATTTTAAGATCTTTCTTGCTCATTACATGTGCCATTGTTTAAGCAATACATCACTGTGATACTGTATTCTTGAGCAGATTAACTGTGAAGCGCCGCATACGTGTTGGCGTCTTCTGGCTCTGGTCCGTGATGGCGACGGTGTTGCCGTCGGCGTCCGCTTCGGCCATAATACCCTTTTGTTGCCGCGGTTGAGCGCCATTATTGGGGACGATAGGACTGGTTGGTTTGGCGCGTGACCCATAGGGCAACCGCACATGGAACGAAGCCCAGCAGTGCAATCATTACCACTATCCCTACAATCGCACCTATCAGGCCAAAAACTGGATAGCCGGCTAATTTTTCAGAGTAAGCGCCTACAAGCGCGGAAAGTGGGAAAGCTATACCCAACGCGACTGGCGTGGATATCCCAAAGGCAACCGCAGTGGCGCGAGCCGTACGCAATGGATAGCTTAACCGAAGCTTTCTAAACATCCACCACGCAGCAATCACCACCGGAGTCAATACGAGTATTGACAACACTATTGTCTGTGTCACCCATGAAGGATTTGGTCTCTGGAGAACAGGAAATAGCATAAGAACAAGCGCCCCATAAACCCCTGTCGTTATCACAGATGATATTCCAACTATTGCGAATAAACGCAGCATTGCGCGCATGACTCGCCTCTGTTTCATTTGAGAGGAGCAGCTCGCAAAATCCTTTGGATGATCAACAAATAGGCTTACCATTCCAACTTATTTTGAGAAATTGTTCAACTTATTTTGAGAAATCGGGCGCGCTCTCCGAGATAAAATGAGAAAAATTTTTCAAGAGCCCAAACGGGCGGGCGCGCCCTCAAAGAATAAAGATGCGGACGCGATCAAAGTGGCTTCGGATAGAGCGGGCTTACCACAGCCCACAGTCCGCTTTTGACTTGATCGCCTTACGAAGCTCATCCCTTCTGCTCAAAATCTCGGCTTTCGTACCGCATATTTGCTCAACCTTGACGTCAGTAATATCTCTCAGTTCCCGTTTTTTAAGTTCATGAAAAATTGACCGGCACTGTTCCGCAATCGATTTCGCCTGTAAGTTTTCCAAACGACCTAAAAGAGCGGAACCACGAGTGACAATTTGGCAATCCAATTCCTCTGAGCCAGCGCCATCCAGGCGAAGCCCCAACAGATTGACCAACGCATCGGCAGCGGCATCGCTTTTATTGATGCCAATCAAGCCGATCACAAGCTCTGTAGCATCAGCTTCCGGGCGTGTCTCCGGGCACCGTTCTCTTGCCTGTCGAACTGAAGGGCTCAATTCTCGAACCATCTCAATGATAACAAGTTGTTCGGAAAAACGAAGTTGCCGCGCGGTGTTTGCGTCAGTTGCGGTCAATCTTCGGGCGGCTGTCAATGACACGTCGCCCATCACGATAGAGAACCCCAGTATGAGTGTTAGTGCTATCTTCATGGCGCCACCTTCAAAGCGCTTCTTGGACGTTGTGGTCAGCGGATTGGAAATTGCGGTCAGCCGCGAATGATATGCGGAACGAACCGGCTCAGGTTATCCGTGATTTCGCCGTTCGATTCGCGAATCCCCAGGCCGTGCGCTTCGTGATTGATTACCCACGAGCCTAGGACCGGGCGATTGCCGCCAAAGTCCGGCAGGGCATGGTAGGCCTGGTAAATGAACGGCCCGTCCGCATAGCGGCCGTCGGTTGCGACCTCGTGGCCGTCGTGGCGGATGGTCGTGTTTGCGCCCTCGCGCGAATAGAGCGGTTTCTTCGCAAAAGAGCCGTTCAATGCATCAGGGCTGTCATAGGCCGGCAACAGGTTACTGTGACCGGGGAACATTTCCCAAAGAATCGGCAAAATCGCCTTGTTGGCCAAAAGAATTTTCCAGGCGGGCTCAATCCAGACCGTAGGAGAAACGCTCAAATACTTGCCGAATTCCTCCTGGAACATATCTTCCCAGGGATAGAGCTTGAACACGGTTTTCAGTGCCTCGTTTTCACCCCAATAACACTTGAGTTCCTGGTTCCAGCCGATTCGCGTAATGTCAATAAGCTCAATTTGGCTTCCAGATTGCGAAGCGGTATCCGCGAGATACAGAAGCGTCTGATTCTCTTCCGGGATCTCAGTGCAGCCGCTAAAGTGTATTTTGCCAGACTCCGGCGATATAAACTTCCAGGCATCAATCAAACTTTCGTGAATCGAATTGAATTGGTCGACTTTCTTGGAGGCCAATTCATCATGAAACGCATCCTGGAGCCAAAACCACTGAATCACCGCCGCCTCGATAAGGCCGGTCGGCGTATCGCCATTATACTCCAAGAACTTCGGGTTCGGATCAAGCGCGGGATTATAGGAAAAATCCATACGGCCGTACAAGGACTTGTCGTCTTTTTCCCAGGAACGCAAGATAAACGGCACGGCGCTTTCCGGCAATGCCAGCCGTTTGGTGATCCAGCCTAGGTCAATGATGCGCTCGGCGGCCTGGATGCACATTGCGTGCATGTCGTTGGTGGCCTTTTCTATGGTATCTATCTCGGCCGGCGAAAATTCATAATATGCACTCTCTGACCAATAGGGAACGGCGATGCCTGTCTCGGTGTGGGTATGATAGGACAGGCCTTGTTGTTCAACAAGGGCCTCCCAATTGGGGCGCGGCGCGGTTACGATTCTTTTCATTGACAGAGTGCTTTAGCCGCTGAAGCCATGCGCGTTTCCGCCAAAGCCGCCTCTTGTGATGGCAACCGCATGTTCGCCGGGACCGTAGCCGCCGCGTGCTCCAAACCATGCGGGCGAGTGGCTGGCATACCCTGAGTGGCCGGAAGACCCTGAGTTGCGGTCTTTCTTGTCTTGGTCTTCCAAAAGATGCTGTCTGTATTCTTGAAAAGTCTTGGAGTAATAATAGGCGGGGCGGTAACCAGTATACGCTTTATCATTATTCATTATCATCCACCACACAAACCATGGGAACGACGAGTGGTAGATGTAGCCCTCGTCCCGGGCTTCCTTTTCCCGGTCTTCCTTTTCCTGAGGCGTCCAGCTTTCATATTCCTTGGTGGCGACGTCAATGTCTTGAGCGGTCGCGCTGTTGGCGGCGTTTTCCTCCTGCTTTTGCAATTCGGCCTGTTTTTGTGCGAGGCTGGGGCCGTGATTATAGGCGCTCAAAAACAGGGCGCTTGCCGCGCCTACCCCCAATACGGTAAGGGAAACCTTATGGGAACGTTTCAGTTTCACAATAGAGTATGTTCTTTCTCTTTAGCCAGGACAGGCATTGATCCCAACAAGGCGACGCCTACCCTGTCTCCACAAAAAAGGCAAGGAGAGGGCGAGGCGTCCGGCATCTCACTGTTAGGGCGCGTCAATGCGTAAACTCCGGATAGTCGCTTGGGTTGTTATTTGTCTTATTCTGATTTTTCTGGTTATTTCCAGAAACAATAATACCTGGAACCCTTTTTCATACAGTCATGAAGGATGGTGGACAGCGCGATCGCCGCATGGTTTGCTATTCGCCGGGATATTTTCCTTGCTCCTGGCCGTGATTGGAACATGCACCGGCAAGGCGTTAAGCAAAGGAGGCACAATCCGTAGAAGTGAAGAGCCGAAAAGTTTTTTGATGGAGATTCTACTCCAATATTTAATGGGTTTTTTCTTTATCGGGTATTTCTTGTATACGATCTATGGACTGCCCATCATTATTCAGACGTGTGTAGAGAGATTGTTCCATTGAGTTTGTGAAATGGGGAACGCTTTCGTCGGTCGATGGAATGAGAAAATTTTGAGAGAGAGGGAGTGGGGTGACCGCGCCACCCGACCCCGGCTGGGATGCGTTGGCGTGGGATGAGAAGAGAAGTAAGAGCCCACGGCGGGGATACATCGGCGGGAATGAGAGGAGAAGACACGAGTCTACGGTGGGGATACATCGGTGTGGAGCGAGGAGAAGCGATCGTTTGCCGGTCCTGATTTTCTGTGTTGGGAATATCATGCCAGAGTATTCGACATAAAAAAACAGGGAGGATCAGCATGAAAAATGCGTCGAAACTCATTTTCCTCAGTGCGGTGTGTTTTTTGTGTGCGTGCTCGCCGATGTCGCGGGATTTATCCGGGCAAGGCGATGCCTCCGCGCAATCGCGCACCGTAACGGTGGGCGATCAACAGATAGTCATCCCCACTCCGGAGAATTTTGTTTTTGACAGAGACCTGGCCAGCGGCATGCGAGTTCCGGCAAACGCAAGATTGCTTGGCGTGTACAGCAGGAAGCAGAAACCGGTTTCCGCTGTCGTATTTTTTGTTGTCAAGCCGTTCGATACCATGAATGTCCCCCTTGAGCATTTCAAGGATACAGCGACGGCTTCAGGGCAACATTTGGATAAAGTATTTAGAAATCTGACACAGGCTGGAACATTTCTGAAAACGGTCCGCGACAAAGAAGATGAAATAACGGAACTGTATGACCAGAGAGGCACGATGGCGGCGCTCAGCATGCTCAATGTGAGGGGCAAAGTGCTGTGTGTGATATATGCAGTGATAAAGGATCCGCAGCGCCCGCAGGAGAGCGATATCGCCTTTGTGTCCGAGTTGTCGGAGCAGGTGAATACGTCGATCAGGCTGGCGAACGGGGTACAGCCGCAACAGCCGTAGCGGCGGGCCGAAACCCCGCGAAGCTAAAAAGGGTTTCCAAAGGGCGAGAGCCCTTTGGCGGAGGAGTCCAGAGGAGGCGGAGCCTCCTCTGGCGGGGGCCAGGGGCAGCGCCCCTGGGGCGGCGTCTTTTGGTTGACGAAATCCGCAGGGTTGTGCTAGGAACCGCCAACTTGTGAAGCAATGCACGAGTGCCGCCGCTCTTGGTCCGTGGCGGGCCACTTTGGAGAGGCGGATGGTCTTTCAGAATCGCAACAAGGGCACGTGGGACGGCATTGAAAAGGCCGCCATGATGGGCACCAATTTTGTGGCCCATATTCTGGTCGGTCTGGCGCTCGGATATTTTTTCGATTTCAAGTGGTTTCCTTCGCTCAAGCCCTGGGGACTTTTTTTCTGGCTGGTCATGGGCATTGTTGCCGGTTTTCGCAGCATGTACCTGGACGCCATGAAGATCAGCAAAGACCAGGAGATGGACGCGAGGAAGCGGACCGGAAGCGGGGCCGGGGCGGAAAAAACCGGCAATTCCGGCAAAAAGCCTGCGAGTGAACACGCAGGCGACGAGGACCGGGATGCGTAGACGTCTGGACGCGCTTTTGCGGCGGTTGGGGTTCACCCATCCGGAGGGCCGCGCCCTGGTGCGCGACCAGATCGTCTTGGCCCTGGTTACCGGCGTCACGGCGCTGGTGTTGTCGGGCCTTGGCGGCTGGGGGTTCGGCTACTTTGGCGGGGCGGTTCTGGCCACTGTCAATTTCTGGTGGCTGGTCCGGTTTGCCCAGCGGCTGATGGAAAACGCGGCCGGGGCCGTGGGCAGGGCGTTTTTTGGATATTTCGCCAGGCTTTTTGTGACGGCCGTGGCCTTGTATGTGATGATCGTGCCGGGAGGATGGCCCGTATGGGCGATTTTGGCCGGCATGTCCACGGTTCTGGTGACGATAGTGGTGTGGGGAGCCCTGCGGGGGCTTAGGTCTACAAGCGTGAAGGAGGCATAGGATCCATGGCAGGCGGACTGGAACTTCCTGTTTCTTTTCTGGAATTGGGGGCCGAGCACCTTGGGGTGCATATTCCCAGCGAGGTCCTTTATTCGTGGCTGGCCATCGTGGTGCTCCTGGTGCTTGGCATTATGACCACGCGCCGCCTTTCGATGGTGCCGGGCGGCCTGCAGAACTTTTTCGAGTACGTCATAGGCGGGCTTGAAAACTTCACTGTGGAAACCATGGGCGAAGACGGCCGCAGGGTCTACCCGATTCTGATCGCCATTTTCCTCTATATCCTTACCTGCAACTTCATGGGGCTCATTCCGGGTTTCGACTCGGCCACCAACAGCGTCAACCATAACGCGGCCATGGCCGTGTGCGTTTTCCTCTATTACAACTATTGGGGCATCAGAAATCACGGTCCGGGCTACATCAAGCACTTCATGGGCCCCATGCCGGCTCTCGCGCCCATGATGCTTATTCTGGAAATACTCAGCCACCTCGCCCGTCCGCTTTCGCTGACGCTTCGTCTCTTCGGCAACATCCGCGGCGAG
>Ga0123354_10009807_pt1 | contig 14715 bp, 6 predicted proteins | sample TergutLab28metaG_2_FD_97872 | JGI IMG/M metagenome (GOLD analysis project Ga0123354, IMG submission 97872) | Labiotermes labralis P4 segment gut microbial communities from Petit-Saut dam, French Guiana - Lab288 P4 | ecosystem: Host-associated > Arthropoda: Insects > Digestive system > Gut ... | reverse complement strand
GGGGGGATTGGTGGGGGGGGGGGGGGGGGTTTAAATCAGCATCAGCACAAGAAAGGTCCCGTGCTGCAGTAAACAACCTTCACAAGAGGTTGCATTTAGTGCTGATCCTCAGCCAAACTGAAGGAGCAAGACGACGCAGATAAGGTGAAACATATCCAGCGTGTTACACATGGCACTGTAGATGAGTTCCTTAAAACTTTGAAGACAGAATTTAATCTTAATTACTGTATATTTAAAGATTCAGTTCGTACCGCGCAGTAAACATTCTCCGTGTTTGTTATAAACACAGATCAGGTAGTGTTGTATAGGGAAGTAATCGCTCAATGGTAATTTTATTAACCGCATTGATTGTATTCAAGAATGCTACACGTTTCGGTCTACGCGACCATCTTAAGGCACAAATTTACGTGAACAAGTGAAAGGCGTTGGAATTTGTGATATGTCGTAAATTTGGCAAGTGTAACATTGGTGTATTAAATATTTTATGCTGTGTATCTTTTTATTATTAAGACCATGCTGCATTGTTTCTTATTTAAAATATCTGTTAAATGTTCTTCCCAAACTATGTTCCGTTTGGCTTGCTGCATGCACACCCTCTCATGTGTCCGATACGTTATAGTGATATCTGTAATGAAGATAACATTGCTTAATGTACTTAATAATCGCCGTTTGTCCTGAGATCCACACAAAACACATAAACGCACTGTGCGGGCAGAACTTAGAATTTGTGAATGTTAAAAATGGTGGTACATAAAGTGACCGCAGGGCTTTACGGGGTTACAGTTTGTGTATTTCTCAAACGTTTGTTGAATTCATGCTATTAGTCGTAAAATTCAAAGTCGCCCATCAACGCCGACACGCGATTAGTTCGTCCCAGTCTGTCCCTTTTCACCCCTGTATGACGCACCTGCTATTTGCTGAATAAGCTGCCATCCGCAGGTGATAGGGGGTGGTCTTTCGGCTTCTGGGGGTTGGGCGTGGGGCTGACAAACACTTATGTATGACATTATAAACAACACAGTACTCAGAAGTTTGTCACTACTGTATTTGATTTTCCTTCAATATGTTCCCGCCTACACTGCCACCTTCGGACATAACAATAAAATGTTCACTGGGGGGTACCCCGGTTTACATATACAAGCTTATCCTATGAGATATACTCTGGTATAGTATGTAGTAAAGTTTATGAACGATCAGTCGGTGAGTGTGCTCGATTTGTAGGAATGGTACTGTAGTTGGGATTCGCACTGTAGACCAGTGAGTCTTCACCTCTGTGTGGAGGTACCGCTCCAGTTTGTCTTGACCCTGACTGAGAGCTTAGTGTCCTGCCTTGTCCTCTTGTAACACGTTTTGTACGTGCAGATGGCTGAGTGCGCCCCAGACATGGTGTGGTTGCGAGAGTGCAAGGAGTTTCATCTACACACTTCAGCACAGCACTTGCCCAGTCGGATTCTCCCCATAAGTTGTCAAAATGTGACTTTGTAATCGTTAGAACTAGACTGTGTGTTATTCACGTGGACATGACTGGTTTCTTATTTGTATTTCTTGCAGTCCTTGTGTGGTGTGTCACCAACACGTCATAGTCAATGTTAGTCGCTCTGTTGAGCATGTAGCCTTGTGCAGACAGTCCGTAGCTTGTCGTGCCGCTGCTGACAGTGGCAATTCCCATGCCCTACTTGTTCGATGTTTATGCCATGCAAGCATTATTGTCAGACTGTAGCGCTGTCTGGGCTCGTACGTATGTTAGGGCATGGAATGCTGAACAGTAGCGCGTGTGTAAAATAGAGGGCATTGATGAGAAATGTGGAAGGAGAGCTCAGGGCAAGGATAGGACCAATGTGTACGCAATAGGGATGGTTCTTAACCACCTTATGCTTCTTGTTTGCATTATTATCTTTCTCTACGCAAATTTTCCTCTTTATTCTACAATTACTATTACTACTACTACTACTACTACTACTACTACTACTACTGCTGCTGCTTCTGCTGCTGCTTCCGCTGCCCCCATGATTCTGTAAATCCTCTCATTCATAAGACTGGTTGCACACTGCACCAATATAGTGTGTGTGTGTGTGTGTGTGTGTGTGCGCGCGCGCTTTGCGTGTAAGGCCGGCCGCTCACGAGCGATTTTAATCGTTGCGACTATCGTGCTGCGCAATTGAAACATAGGGTAGCGTATGGAATTGCATGCACGGGCGACTATTTAATCGTGGCGATTAAAAAAATAGCAGCATGTTCCATTTCAAGCGTGACACGATTGTCGCTTGACGACTGCTAGTGCAAGTGAAACACACACAAATAAATGTGTGCGCGCCCACGGGCCACTGTCGCCACCTTTTTCTCTTTGTGAAACCAACGCCGTCCACTGCCAAAGAATTTGCTTCTGTTATGGCGTTCGAAGTTCGATTGTGAAATATTGACTTCGGAAATTGAAAGACGTCCTGCTCTGTACGACTGTTTGCTGAAAAAAAAATGCAGCGGATAAGGGTCTGAAAAATACACTGTAGGGAGAAGTGTGCGTGGCAGTCGTTTGTTTCTGAGTGCAGCCAACTGGACGGACCAGAGAAACGGAAAGGCAAGCAGAATTGTTTTAATATCTTTAATACAAATGCTCAGGATTACATTAATCTGTTGTAAAATACAAAGATGTTTAACCTAACAATGGAAACTTACCTTAGATGAAAGCTGCAATTACCTTGTGATAGTTAAAACAGGTGAATACTTTTTCAGGGTATGTCAGACTCCAGACCACACGTTATCATACTGCCACAGAACAGCTCCGTGTGGTGACGTAAAATACTTGGCGAAAATTTAGTGGCTCACATGCCGTCCTATGATGTTTCCTCTTATACCTGGAGCATGAATGCTTTCGAAATTACTGTCATACAAAGTACCCTCTAGCTGCAGCCTAACGTTTCAGCGAACGAAATTGTTCAATTTACAGCAAGCAGTTACTATGTTATCGCAAAACTGAGGAGTTACATCGAATGGTCTGTGAAAAATCCTCCATTTATTTGCCAGAATACCAAATGCACATTCGTTGTTGAACGCATAGATTCCTATTCGGGTAGGGCCGTAACACATCTGACAAGGTGAAAGCCTCGTCACCCACCATCACGAATGGCATGCATTTGCCATTGTTGTCACCAGGCAACGGCATGCTGCCTGGGATTCCCAGTTGATTCAACTCCAGTTTCCTTTCTGTGTTTGAATTTTTAAAATCACTGGATTAGCTAGACTTTCAATTTGCTACAGTATCTACTGCGATAAGACAGTAGTCTGCATCTACTAAAGCCAAGAGTAAAACTGAGAAGTGTTTGTTGTAATACAACAGAGATCTACTCCCAAACGGCATTTTAATTCGAACGTGTTTCCCATCCACAGCACCCACGCAGTTCCAGAATTGCGTTCTTCCATGAAAATCGTTAGCTATGTTCGCCCAATCATCTTGTGTCTTTTCAGAAATTTCTGTTGTTTTCAAACAATTCCAAATACCGTCGCGTCAATCCCTGACAATTTTCCGAACAGTTGTTACCCCTAGGAGGTATTCAGAATGCAATGAAGCAAAACTGTTACCCGTTGCTAGATACCTGTAACCGTTTTTAATAACACCATTTGGTTATTGAGTAACCTCATTAAGCCTACTCTTTACAACTGATCCTAAAATGTGTGTGTGTGTGTTTTTACACTTTATTGACAGAATTTCAGCGAAAGTGGAAGAATATGAGAGACTGCTTCTGAAGAAAACATCATATACAAAAGCGCAAATGAAGTCTTGCTGTCCCTCGTACCAACATTTATAACGTGAACGATGACCAGATGTGTTGGGCAAAGACGGAAATGCTGGGCATTATGAGGGCAGCCAAATTGTGGTGTTTCAGCCACAGTATGCGCAGTGTTCTACCGCAACCGCCATCTTTACCACAGACGTATGATTATAATTTCTAATTCCAGAACATATCTACAGTGTCAAATATACCAAAAAACAGAACTGTAAATTCCCCAGATGTACCGGATTTTTTTATCCAATCACTCATCCGAATTTTTGGATTCTTGATAGAACTGTAATGAAAAATTAATATTCTAAATTCTTGGATCTGTTCCAGATAAAACTATAATGAATAAGAAGTGTATCAAAAACAAGACAGAATTGTTCGTTTACCTCAGTGCCACTGCTAATCTCTCTTCTGACGGCACGGACTTTATCATTCTGGTACCTTGAAACGTAAGATTTGGACCAAGCAAAACCAGTAGTTTAAATATGTAAATTAAATATCTCAGCAAATCTAATTAAATGTCTAAAAAGGTTTGTGAATGAGAATTCAGGTGATCGTGCAGGGAGTAGGGTTTTCCTTTAAGTAATCTTTTGACTCTTCATTGGATGTGCTCATGCTCAAAACTTCTTTCTTTTTTAAAGGCTTCCCTTTCGAAGCAACAAAGCACACACTAGCGCTATATCCTTTCAGTCCGTGAAGTAACTGAATCACTGCGCGGAGATTGTCGCTCTAGTGCGCCGTCTCGCATTAAAAGTCGCCAGCGTCTTAAATGGCTGCTACGATTGTCGCAGCGATTAAAATCGCTCTGCGCGGCCGCCCTAAGGAAGAATGTTCATTTGCACAATTCTGACAATTGTGCTGACTCGGCGTTTAGCTGTAAATGGAACTTGCCTGAACACCATGTCATAGAACTTCCCCCTCTCGTTACAGCATAATTCGACCCCTGTAGTCCCTACCCCAATGTCACTCCATGCGCTCCCTTCACAGAAAATTCCCATTACTACTGTATGTAACGTTACTGACCGGCAAATTCGTGAAGCTCATTAAAATGTTGTCTCTTTCATCATATTGAGTTTTGTTGAAATGAGGCTTCTTTCCGACGGTCCCAGTGGCCGTGGGGTATAAAGTATGGATTTGCGGCTCCTCGCTTGATGGGATTGCGGGTTCGAATCCCGCTGAGGTCAGGGATATCTGTCTCTTGTGTGTTCTCGGGTAGAGGTCCCTGCGACGGGTTGATCGCTCGTTCAGATGAGTCCTACCGTTTGTGGTGTGCCTGAGTGTGATCGTGAAGCATCGATAATGAAGAGGCCCTGGCCCTCTAGGGTCTGTTGCGCTGGGGAAGACGAAAAAGACCCTTCATCCTCTCACCTTCTCACTGCTGTATCCGACGTCAAGATTGTAGCGTCTCGTCAGGAACTTTTGTGTGGTTTCCAAATTCTAAACTAATTAAAAACTTGTGTCTTGTGTTTCGCGTTTGTGCTGGAATGAAACAGAACTCTTGAGTACTTTATAACAATCTTCTGCTTCTGATGTCTTTCCGATTTAAGAAATTAATACGAATTAGACTCTGACGTTCAGGCAGCTTGCTTCTTCCTTTGTAATTGCTGTGTCCTAGTTAGAAGGTCTACGCTGCTTCAGCAGGGGCAAGAGCAAAGTTAAATATAACACCAGTGGTGTACTTTTGCTTTTTAAATCCCATGTTTGCTTTTCCTTGAACAGAATGTTTAAAAATATTTCCAATAGATGATGTGAGATTTGAAAGGATGTACAGGATGCATAGCGTGCATAGGGTGTGTAGGATGCGTGCCCTGGGAGACTTCAGGTTCCCAGAACGGTGTTGTTGAGGGTGTGAGAGCCTGTATCTCGTAAAGCAGTCGCGGGCAACAAGCATTCTAACCGTCAAGTATAGCGTCACATCCCAGAAGACTCGAGTCCTTCCCGATCCGTGTCTTCTTACAGGTTACTTAAAGACTTTACGGAACAGTGCACCGCTTTATTAGCTGTGAACTAGTACTCGTACGTTCCAAACTAATTTCTAATAGCGCCCTATTAGTTGGTCCAATAGACTGCTGGTGTCCAGCGAATGGAGCGGCTGTTTTCACTGACTGTGGACCGCATTACGTACTTGTTATATTCTGAAGAACTGTAAATTTTAGTTGAAACATTCATAATAAGTTCAATAATTTTAATTCTAATCAATTTTTATGAGCGAAAAGTGTGTGCTTTGCTGCACATTAGGAATTTTGTACTAACAGATTTCGCCGCTTTTGGGTAAGGTAAGAGATTTGTGTTGATTACAATAAATCAAACATAATATTGTGCTGGATTTATTGTAATAAGTAGTTCTGAAGGTACACGGTCGAAACGTCCTATAAAGTGTACTACAAAACTGTATCTTTATCTGAAATAAATAATCACAAAGCCTTCGAAGATACACACGCGCGCGCGCGCTCGCACATACTCGTAAAAACAAGTTTGGAAAATACATTTATTCCAGATATGTACGAATCTAGTTTGGAGTACGGTTTTGCGTTTTTCTAATTTCCCACCATGTTTCAGTTCTGTTGTGTTGATATGAAATTTATAGTGATTAGTCCTTCGTACTGTAGCGTTGGCAGACACAGTCCTTTGTACAGTTACATTCGACTAATACATATGCTGTATTCTCTATTATTACGTTTTTAGGCAGGTTCGCGGAATTGCAAAATCGACTGTTAGCTTCGCCATGTCCGCCCGTCCGTCTGTCTGTCCGTATGGAACAGCTCGGCTTCCGCTGTACGGATTTTCATGAGATTTGATATTTGAGTATTTTTCGAAAATCTGCTGAGAAAATTCAAGTTTCATTAAAATCTATCGAAAAAAACGGGTACTTTACATTAGACCAATATGCATTTTTGATAATATCTCGCTCATTTCTTCTTAGAATGAGAAATTTTTCGGGCAAGATTTGTAGAGAAAATCAAAACGCACATTTAAATATTCAGGGACTTTGTTTCGAAAATCGTGCCCTTTATGACGTAATGTGGAAAAATATTTAGAGCCGGACACACCACAGATGACAGTACGGCACATGCGCATTTCACGCTACGTACCTAAGGCTACAAACGCACACTCAGAATATGTAATAATTATTGCTTTTTACTAGAGCAGTGGTTGCACGAACGTGGCTCAGTGTTACGTTATACGTACATTGCTGTCTTGTAAGTCGTACGAACAGTCTGTGAAGGATAATGCGTTCTGGGGTGCCATCTAAAGGACGCCAATCTTTGTTTGCGTCAGTTACGTAACCAACCAACTGACTGCGTGGAGCGGAGTCTTTCTTTTGAACCTGGCAGTTCCTTGTCTAATCAAGAAATGCCCCACATTTTATGGAACCCAGATTTTCATTATCGTGCTCATAACAGCCCGCCCCAAGGCCTTTTGTCCTCTACGAGATCAATCTAGAACATGCCGTCCCATCCTATTCTTTAAGATCCATTTCAGTACCCTCCCATATACTGTACGCCTAGGTCTTCGAAACAGTTTCTTTGCCTTAGGTTTCCCACATATGTGCTACATCTCATCCTTCTTGATATGATCACCCAATAATTTTTCTTGAGCAGTACTAAACATGAAGTTGCTCGACTTGCAGTCTCCTCCAATTTACTGTCATTTCTTCCTCCGACCGCAGTATCGTCCTCAGTGCCCTGTTCTCGAGCACCCTCAACCTATGTTCTTCCCATTACTGAAGGTACCAAGTTTCACAGCCGTACAAAGTATCGCAGTGCGAAGACCGTTTTGTTTTATTGCATGGATGCAACTGTACCAAACATGTAAACTCGTAAACTGAAACCACAATTTTTGCCGTCATTGCGTCGTTCCCTTTACGGGTTACACTTGTTTGTGTGTGATTAGTCCTTCGTTTGATTAGCTGCAGAACAAACACAAGCCTACAATAAATACTGTGGCCTTGTTAGCACCTCCTGTGTGTCCGTCTGTCTGCACATCCCTTCCAGTCCTCATCATTTTTACGTCATGGGGACAATGAACTGCAGAGGCACACTGCAAATTGTTAAAAATTGCAACACAAATTGGCTGCGCGTGTCGCTTGTGCAAATGCTGTGGTTTTTGCTGGGACTGATTTATGTAAATGCCGCAGCAGCACGTTTTGGTGGTGTGGGTTGTTGTGATTTGAGGACAGGAGTGTTAGCATGCCAATACATTTCGAGTACAGCTTTTTATTTATACACATGTACGTTAGCCAATACAAAGGTACATATAGAGCATGTGGGTCCTGGGTACGTTTTCAGAGTCTGTTGTACCAGGTCGGACTGAGTCCCTTCGTGCTGCATCCCCAGGAGGGCCTATTTTACCAGAGTCTGATGTACGTATGAATATGGAGTAACGGTGGATCGGCAGTTGGCAGGGTAATGCGCAAGCACTCGGAGAAAAACCGAACCTGCCCAGTGTAACTTGATATATGGCCTGCCCTGGGATGGAACTCGGACCTGTGCAGGGAGGCCGGCGAGTAACTTGCGCTGTGACACATTTCTTCGGGATTCTCAAATGGACGTATGCGACTTAATTACTTACTTCCTTACTTATTTACTTACGTACTCCTTGGCTGTACGGCCCTCTGACAGCCTTGGCCTCCTTAATTACGGACGCCCATTCTTCCCTATCGCCTGCCTTCTGTCGCCATCAATTAACCTTCATCTGCCGTAGATCCTTCTCTACATCTTCCAGCCATCACAATCTATGTCTTTCCCTTCTTCTACTTCCCTCCGGTTTACTCTCAAATATTTTCTTACCCGTCCTTCTGTGATCATTTCTTACTACATATCCAGTCCATTCCAATATCTTCTTTTTAATATCTGCTGCTATGTCTAGATCTTCATATAGCGCCACCAATTCCCCATTACTTCTTATTCTCCATATTCCTTGCTCTACCACTGGTCCATACATCCTTCATAATATCTTCCTCTCCCAGGTACACTGTTTTTTCAGACGCAATTCAGTAACAGCTCATGTTCCACTCCCAAACACTGCAGCTGGTTTCACCACCATTTATATATCTCTGATTTTAACTGCTTTACGCATGGATTTAGACTTAAATATTTGTCTTAGATAAAAACGTCTATTACTTGCAGCAATTTTTTATTTTATTTCATATCTTATTACATTTTTTGAATTTATCAAGGCTGGGCGGTAAATATTGGGGTGCTTCTGAGACCTCAAAGAGGCATAGAGGTTTTTTATTTCTTTTTTGGGCGGGAGGGAGTGGAGGAGGCTACAGAAAGCTAAATAACTCTGAGCTGTAGTATCCGAAGTCATTTGTGATTGTCTTGCACCAAGGGCTTGTGTCCGATAGGCACTGTAGTCTGTGTCCGATAGGCACTGTTATCTCTGTCCGATAGCCGACGTAGTCTGTGTCCGATAGGAACTGTAGTGTGTCCGATAGAGACTTTAGTCTTTGTCCGACAGGAACTGTAGTCTTCGTCCGATAGGGACTGCATTCTGTGTCCGATTGTCGCTGTAGTCTGTGTCTGTTAGGTGCTGTATTCTGTGGCCGTTGGGCTTAGGAATTTTGAGGGGGTATTGTCGTTGGTTCATTTCTATCTGTAGAACCGTGGTTAGGGCATCCGAGAGCAGTTCAATTCACATGCGTCTGGTGTCGAGCGGAAACTTGTCCTTCTACTTCAACATCGCGAGCCGCAGTACAAGTGCAACAGCTGCATCGCTGAATCAGACGACTGTAGGGCACTGTCTGTGGCTTCTTGTTGGGTTTCGGAAAGTTTAATTAAGTTGGGACTTAGCTACGGCGCTTTGTTCGGCTCCGTGTCAAACGTTACGTGCCTTATGGTGCCTGCTGTGACGCCATAACTGTAACAAAAGACTGGCACTTCAGCATGATCCCATTTGTCCTTTAACCCTAGAAAGGCATCGAGGAATAACCGTAACAAATCAACCCCATTTATTATTAATATTTATTGTAACAACGTAATGAAATTGTATTGATAATATGATTCATAAAGAGCGTCAGCATTTTAATAAATTAATTCATTATCTTTGTTACGGTCAGTGTTATTGCGATTAATTTCGCTTTGTGATAATGTTTTTTTTTAATTTGCACTGAGGCTGTAAGGTACCGATAATACTTGTCCAAATAAATAAACGTGGACAGAAGTACCTTGGTTTTTAGTGAGAACAAAGTACTTGGAACATATATTTTCCCTGAATACTATATTGTTTGTATTCTTCGAACTGTTTCGTCCTTCTTTACGTACTGGACTATTTATCTTTAAATTCGAGAGATTTCAGTAAAATTTTAAATCGGGTTTAGCTCATTGACGCTGTCAAATGTGAAGGACCAAATGCCTTTTACCACATGAACTCAGGAGAGTGATGGACTTTCTTTAACACTCCACTTACGTAAAGTCACTCAAAAGGGCAGCCTTCTTCACTGTTCTCACTGTCATCGTTGAAGTCCTCCTGCAGTAAACGTATCTGATCATCGTGCAGGTAAGAGGGTCCAGACGTTGTATATTGTCCGCGTACAAGTTGCGCTTGTAATATTTACAGGTGAAGTGTAATGTACCATGAATGAATAAATATCTTTGAAAAAGAAGTAATACAAAGAAAACTGTGAGTTCGTATACAACCGGAACGCGAAATTCGCATGCAAGGACTGCTGAAAAGTAACTGCTGACATTGCCTCAACAACAGCTCAGTGAGCGCAGAACATGCCCTGATCAAGACGGTGTGCCATGTACCAGGTGGTTAGTCGCCGGCTCTTTCCGCTGAAGGTGCAGATTCGATCACAGAACAGTCCTTGTGAGATTTGTGGTGAACAAAGTGGTTCTGGGACTTGTTCTCCGAGTATTTAGACTTTTCTGGGCTAGTTGTCATTCCACCATCGTTCCATATTTATTCATCTGTCCCGGGGGAGGGGGTTCTGCTCCATGGACACGTTCTAGGTAGCAGTTACTGCAAGACATAGAACAGAAACGGTGCAGAGTTGCCTGTCGTTCAGTGCCGCTCATTGCGTAGTACACAGAGAGAGAGGCAAGGGGAGACGGAAACAGGTTACTGATTTGGCTATGAAGTGCGAATGACTTAAGAACACGTACAGATGAGGCAGAACGAACAGAAATTAATACTTCGTAGTAAACAACGTGCACATATACCGGAGATGAGACATCCACCTTATACCGACGTCCGGTACTAGTTGGTTATGTGTGTGTCCAAAGTGTATCATAGTTTCTGAAGTGGCCCTGTGTGGGGCTAGTGGCCTTGGTTTGCGCCCCTGTGACGTTCTTCGAAATGTTTGTAACACAATGCAATTGTGTGTGGCTGCAGAAGACGTCATGTAATGATTGTGTTTGACAAGATCATCAGCTGCCCGTTCGCAGTTTTCGGCCTACGTTAATTAATTAAACGTAGGATGTTACTTGTGACAGTTCTGACGAAATATGCGTCTGTTCACATTATGAAGAATTAATTAAGTGCCGTCTTTGTCACTGCCTCGGCTCGTGGCGTTGCGTATTTTCTATCCGCGCTGTGACCGCAGAAACGATGTTGTGATTTCTCTTATTTACCGCGTACTAAATTTGTAATTTGAGTAGTTTAAAAATGAACGTCGCACTTATTCCCAACTTAGTGTGTGAATGCGTTCCAACGTGGGCCGACCAAGCGAAAGTTGGGGCAGCAACACCCATAAAGGCGGAATAAGCCTGGAATGGCACACACTGTTGCTTGTGCTGGTGTTGAAAGAGCTAATCTCAGATATATTTGGCTGATTAACTCTTTAGAGCATAGAGCACAGAAACTAAGATATCAACAGAAGCCAGAGACTGCCAGGACCTAATACGACAACTTAAGGCAAACCACAAACAAATTGCACTGCAGTGGGTACCAGGACACTGTCAAATCGCAGAGGATGAACAAGCTGATGTACTGGTTAAGAAGGGCGCCAAAATTACACAAACACATATTAGAGAAACACCCTACCACTCTATCAAACCACATTTAAAACTGGTGTTCCAAAGTGTATACAGACATGAACTGGAGACAAGACTATCCCATAAACCGTGGATACAAGAAATAGCCAAAATACCAGACTTGCCTAGATGAAAGGCAGTTGCAGAATTTCGACTGTGCGTTGGGCATGATTGCTTGGGTGCGCATCTTCACCGCATTGGAATCCGCCCCGCCCCCTACTGCATGCTATGCGGCCTCCGCTAACCCATGGACAGAAACCATCTAGGACAATGTACTGCACTACTCAATAGGACAGAGTGTGAGCGATACTGGGAGGCCACGACAAAAATGATGGAAAATTGACTTTGTCTTTTTACTATTACTATTTTTGTGACTACTTCTTATCATTAGGACTTTAATATTTACTTTGAATGTTTTTAGTATCTGTACTGTAATTTTAATGTTTTACTTTTATTGGTCGCATAGGTCAATGATAAACAGTCAATGTACCTGCCATTAGGAAAATACAGATATAAATAACTCTTTACAGCAGTGTTTCTGAAACTGGGTTCCACAAAGAGGTGTTGGGGATTCCGAGAGACGAAAATGCATAGTGGCGGAACAGTTTTATTGGCGGTCTCAGTTTGTGTGTACGAATTAAACATTCGTGCGGCGACATTAGACACTAATCATTCCGTCACTGCTAGCACGCAATTAGTTGCTGCTTCAATCCAGAAGTTTCCTGATTCTGTAATTAAGTCATTCAGCACAGCTCGCCATGACCCAGCTTTCAGGTTATCGATCAGTTTGAGGTTAGCCGTTGATTTGTTACATGCAGTGTTCATAAAAGATAAATGCTGGTGTTTAATTTTATAGTTGACTTAATGTGGACAGGTAGGGGCTCCGTAGTAAGTTCTGTAGCTCTTTGGGGTTCCGTGAGCTACAATAGATAGAGAGGCACGGCCTTAGAGCATAGTGATCACTATTTGTACCGCCAGTTTGAACATTCAAAATTCCTACGTCTTGTAGAACACACTCAACTTCCATTCCCGCCATAAGCAGTTTTCTCTCTGCCACTCCATACCGACTGCGGTTTCTACCCACGTCTATCCAGTGGGCTTTCTACGTGCAGGTAGGCGACCGGTGCGTACTACAGCCTTGTGCTGATGAGATTCGTGGAACCGTACCTCCACACCCCACATGTCATCGTGGTTCATATTCATGCCAGGACAGCCTCAGCGAGTTACTTAGGCGAGAGAAATGCGCATTATGCCCCGCGTGTTTAGATTCATGGTTCTTCTGACAAGCGTTTTGTTGCGTGATATGAAGTGAGTGTGTCAACATACGGGCAACTGGTGTCTCACTTATGATCAGCGTCTGGTTTGCTGCCCTGAAGAAGGTCATCTTACGGAACTGCACACATGCTGGCATGACCGGGGTAGCTGTATGGAGGGCAGTGTGCAACAAACAGCACAGCCGTTCCCTCTTTTCCCTTTTATAAACGGCGTAGAGACGACCAGTTTGTGATGGTATGAGAATTGCCGGTACTTTGTGTGGGTGTAAGGGCCAAACTGCAGGAGCATTCGGAACAGCGGTAGGTGGCGGTACATACTCTGTGGCGTTGCTACAGTGCAATTTTGTTACCAAAATGGATGTCGTCCGAATTTGTTGTCTAGCTCAACTGTGTTCAAAGTCATGCTGAGCACGAACAGATGCTTGCACTTATCCTGCCATTTCAAACAGACTTTCAGCAGGACAATGCCATATTACGTTTGGACCTCATCGAAAGTTTACACAAAATATTGAATGCTATAGAATATCAACGAGAAGTCTGGATGAAGTTTTGAATTAAATTTGTAGCAAAATTGTAAAACACTATCAATTCTAATGTTTATTTGTTCAGACAAAAAGCCAGAAGGCTGTGGCTGCTGAATACCGCATTTATCGCAGCTCGCATCTTTGTGTCGAGATCTTCCCCACCCCATGGTGCAACAGCTTCTAGTGGGCCAGGGCCTCCCTATTAGCGAGGCGTCGCGATAACACTCAGGCACGCTACACTCAGTACAAGTCATCTGGACGAGTGGTCAGCCCCACGCAGAGACCTCTACCTGACAACACACAACACACACAAGGGACAGATATCCATGCCTCCGGCGGGATTCGAACCTGCAATCCCAGCAAGCCGCAAACCCACGCCTTAGCACGGCCACCGGGATCTGCCGTTTCTAGGCCTGCAAACAATATTTTTGTACATTCTTCATCTCAATCTGTCACTCGTATTCCCAATATAAAATGTACCCCCAAACCCATTATATGAAATATGGTTTCAAGCGTTAACATAACACACTTTTTTATCTTTTCTATAACTACAAACTATTACGTTTGTTTTCTTGAATTCTGTTCCATTAATCTTTTTGATTAGTCTCCCAAAGTCTAGTTCATTAAATCTACATCCGTCCAGAACTCAGGAAACTGTTTCGCACTACCTTCTTAGCTGCATTAAACTGCGAAGATTCATACCAATTTCCACGTATCTGTACGCTCATTTAGCAGTGCTGTACATGTCTCGGTTTGTCTGTATACAATACCGTAACACTGCGATCACACCCTCCGTGTCCCATCCACTCAGCCGCATTAAATACAAAGGACAGCCGTGTAAATCTGCCACGTGTTCCTCCAACTCTCCCACCGTTTCAGTTCTACTATTATCCAGTTACGTATCTAGGATTTTTGGCGCCCCCGTTGAGTAATCAGATTGGCCGCCCGTAACATGAATTATGAACTTTAAAAAATCACAGTGATTGAATTTTCTTTCATTTGGCTCAATAATTTGAAGTTTTTTGAGCTCATAGTCTTTTTTTTTTTTTTACATTATACTGTTCTCCGTCCGGGGCGACCATTCCACTCCCCAGCCCAGCCCACCCCTACTATTACGCCCTTCCCCCTATCCCCCCTGCGGGCAAGACAGCTACCCCCTCGT
>Ga0123354_10009806_pt1 | contig 14716 bp, 4 predicted proteins | sample TergutLab28metaG_2_FD_97872 | JGI IMG/M metagenome (GOLD analysis project Ga0123354, IMG submission 97872) | Labiotermes labralis P4 segment gut microbial communities from Petit-Saut dam, French Guiana - Lab288 P4 | ecosystem: Host-associated > Arthropoda: Insects > Digestive system > Gut ... | reverse complement strand
TTTCTCTTCAAAATGCAGTTTGTTTCATAATTCTAACGTATTTGGTTCCTGTATTATTCACATTTTATATACAGGGTGTGCTAAAATTAAAAAAAAAAATAATTCCGGCGCCAAAAGGTTAATGTTATTCCAAATTGTACCTCACATTTTTGCTATCCAATTACAAACCTGTATTCATAACAAAATTGTATACTAATGCTTAGTCTGTAAATGCATCGTAATTTTTTTCGATTTACATCTGCCCGTAGGTCAAGGTGCATTATATGCGTACGAAAGCTGTTAACGAATTTAAATAGAGTAGGGTCTCGTTTTGCGACGGTTCGTTTTACGATGATTGACATTTACGGCCCTTTCGAGTCGGACCGATCACTTCCGACTTGTGGTGCATCATTGTCGCAACTTCAGCGTCCTTTCTGTCCTTTTTGCACTTCTAGATCTTTTCTGGTGTTCACGTGTTTCTTGTTTTTCTATCTTAGTGCAATTCTTTTGAGTTGATTGTGATTTTTCCACCCATGACGTCCATCAAAAAGACCGAAAAGAAGAAAAAGCCAAAACAGTTGCCGTTACATTCTTTCTTGACGTCTTCTGAACCACGACCTGGGCCTTCTTCAGAAAAATAAAACGTGATTTGATTGATATTTTCTGTAATTATCTGTGTAATGTTCTATGTACCTAATTCATTAAATTAAAATTGTATGTCATAATATAAAGAAATATTGTAAATTATAAAATTATTTGACTGATTTGTTTGACCCATGAACCTATCTCAATTTAAACCATTTAAATAGTACTCGTTTTACTACGATTCGATTTTCAACCAAATATTCGAGAACGTAGCCCCGTCGTAAAACGAAACCCTACTGTATTTGTTTCTAGTGGATTGCATCCTGTGCCTTAAGTCCAGTACGCAAAAGTCTGCAGCCTAAACGGTTGCTTTCATGTGAGAATCCTAAAAGTATACTTACATAAAGTATATCTTTTTCTTCGTTATGCTACTTTTCCTAATAGCCTCCTTCTCCTTGTTTACAGAACGGAATTTACAATTCCCTTTTTTTCAGATGCTCTATTTAACCCTTTAAAGACTAAGCGCAGACCGCTTTATTTAAAGACCCAATTCGTACCGCGCAGTAAACACTTTTCATCTCGGTTATAAAACTCAATCAATTGGCGTTGTGTAAGTAAACAGTCTTGATTTAAAATTTTCGCCGTGTTCTGAATGCTGTATGCTTTCTTCTGGGTAATTCCCCGGCGTCTTAATTTTATAGTCCGACGTTTCGGAAAACTCTGTCTGTTCCATCTTCATAGGCAGGTAGGTATGCCTATGAAGATGGAACAGAGTGTTCCGAAACGTCGACATATAAAATTCAGACGCTGCGGAATTACCCAGAAGAAATCATACAACAAGGAAATAGTCGCTATTTGTTCTGAGATAAATACAAAACACACAAATACAGTGTGGGCAGAATGTAAAATTCTTGAATATTAAACCGTTTTGTGCATTACATAACCAGTAGGATTTAACAGGTTAATATTGTAGAAATATCTACACGAATAAAACCAACTTATCCTCTGCTTGTATTAATGTGACTCCCCTTGTGAAACGTGTGTTAACTTGACCAGCCAGAGGAATAATCAGAAGTGTTGAGCACAACCGCAGCTGTCGCTAGCATCTGACTGAAAGAACTGGTTTCCTTCGTGTTTCTTCTACCTCTTAGGAAGTTCTTTTTCCTGATACACGCTTCGTGCCTCTTCTGCAGTGGAAATGGAGTGTGAAACTGCTACCCGTGGCTCCGATACAACTCCTCCAACACGTGACGTAAAACGTATAGCAGTCATCTCTTTGAAGTGTTTACGAAGTTTACAAGAAATGGTGAAACTTCTTGCTTACGACAACACTCACTTTATTTTCTTTTTGTTTCGTTTGTGAGTGTACCTACCTCCTTTCTTTAGAAAGCTGCTTTCACTGTTTTGACGCAGTTTTGAGGATATAAAAGAATTCGTGGGAACACACACACACGTGCCTAAAGTGGAAGAAAAATTTTTCAGGTGTTTAGATTGTTATTTGACGAAATCACAAGGAAATCTTTTTAGAATTGGGATGATAATTTATGATTGAAATACGAAAGCCGTGCAATTTGAGTATGATCAGAAACAGGTAATATCTTTTGACGTTTTGTTGACCGTGCATCTCAGTTTATTTATCTCAGTATTTAACCAATTTGATGCACAAAATTTTTGTTTCACAATAGGTTTTATTTCATACCTCTACATGTTTCGAGCACATGTCCTCGAAACATGTAGAGGCATAAAATAAAACTTATTGTGAAACAAATTTTGTGCATCAAGTTTGTTAAATTCTGAGATAAAAAGGGTAATATCTGTTTCAACAATTGTATTTTTTTTTCAAAAAATTCCCATGTGATAATAGGACTTGTAAAGGAAATTTAAATTTAAACGCCATTGAATATTCTCTTCTTACTTAGGTCGTACACGTGCATTAGTATGCTCGTTTGCTTTAAATAAGGTTTGAAACATTAACGAATATTTCAAACCACTAGCACATACTTCGCGTTAGGAACCTTGTCACCCTAGTACTAGCTGTTGTCAGTAGTCACCCAATGATAACACGCTTAGTTTTCCTGACTTAATTACATTTCATACAGAATTAGAGTTCTATCATAACCAGTGTACAGTGCGTGTACTCGCCTAACACAACTATATTTATTGGTAGAATATAAAGTATTTTCTACATAAGGTACAACTACATGTTTCGGCACTTGATAATGGCCATCTTCAGGTTGTACATGAAATACTTATTAAGCAGTTATATAAAATATACATGGGCTGTTTTTATGGGGTAGGGAGGGGGTAAAGTGGGCACGAGATCTCGTATCTGTCAGAAAGGTTGGACGGTGTGGGTTACATGAGGGGTCCATGCTGTTACCAAGCTTTGTCTAAGCTTATTATAATTAAATATCATGATTTGGGTACTAATATATATATATATATATATATATATATATATATTAGAAACTTAGGAATCTTCTTATTCATCAGACACTTTGCATCGGATTATAAGTAATTCTTAAGACGCTAGTAGTAGCCCAGCTTCTCAAGAAATTCTTCTTGCATTTTGGAATTCGAAGTTGTATCGGTGTTCTAAAGCACCCATAATGAGGCCTTGTGTAAAATTTTCACACGTGAATGTACTTTTCGCTTAGCATGTGTTACCGACTGACACCCAAGACAGAGGACTGCACAACGCCGCTTCTCCTCTCCTCTCCTCTGCTCCTTAAAATATTCGCAGCTACCGTCTGTATATCCGCACACAGTCCCCTGTATCCAAAACCTGTAACCGTGCCTTGGGTTAGTGATAAGAGACTCAAACGTACGTCACTAAACTGTTAAATGAAATGTGTGGAAAGTTTTCCAGACGTGCTTATTTTAACGAAATCTATAACATGAATTGTTAAAATTGTTGAACTGGTCTCTTCTACGTTTAACAATTCTTTCTCAAAATTATTGTCAGTAATGGATTGGGAAGAATATGAAAACTCTTGTAAGGTATATCCTCGGAATATGCTTAATGATATTGAGCATATCAACAATAAAATTTAACTAAGGTAATAGTCCTCAGGTACGAAGTATAATCTGAGACGTCCTGAATAAATAAACGAGAGGTTACGAGATTATTGATAATTAACATGGCGGCCGTGTTCTCTGACGTCGCATTTTGTAATAAAATAATTGCTTATATCCCGATAATATAATTATATGTTATAGTTGAAATTATGAAGAAGTTTTCATGTGCAGTTTAATGAAACAATTTACATTTCGGCTAGATAAGATATGACAGCTGGAAGAGGAAAGTAATATGCCTCGAAATGGAAGGTAAAATGTGGAAGAGTGTGGCTCATATCAATCAGTAATTCAATCTGTAAATGAATAAATGTCTATAATACAGATTCGCGTCACTAAACCAACAAAATTCACAAAATTGTTTATTAGATATTTGTTATAATATAACACGTAACATTTCTACATGTTTCTAGTAATATAGTTTTATATATTTGATAGATTTTGATATAGGGCGAATTAATCTTTAAAAACTTAAAAATGATTGAATTATAAACATGAGCAGACCATTTCAAATACACGATTACATAAATGTACAAACATTATACTAATTAAAATATGAAGAGATATTTAAAATACGTGAATACATAAATATACAAACATTACGATAATTAAAGTATGGGCAAACATTTTAAAGTACATAAATGTACAAGCATACATAAAACTGAAATACAGAACGACGTTTGCGATAAGCAGCAATGTACGTTTCAGTATCTAAGAAGCACCCTACCTACTGAACGAAAGTCAGCACGGTACAAAAGTTTCGGAAAGTACGACCGGGACACATTTTATTGAAGGTCACGTGCAAGAGTGACGCAGCTGATTCCACTAGTTTTTCTAGTATCACGGCATGCAGAAGTAGGAAAACGGACTTATGAAAGCCCCTTTTTTATCCCATATAAAAGAAATATTTACTGGATAAACGAGTCTTCTGGGGCAATTTGCCAAGCAAGTTGGTAATTATTTATCGAAGTTTCGGAAGAGCTTTCTGCCTCCATCTTCAGATTTGTCCAAGAATAGTATTGAATACCTGTCAACACCAATGCGACAGTATCCTTCCTTACATATTAATTACAATTTTTGTATGTAGTTCTTTGTCAGTTCCCAAACAGAGGGTGTTTGACAAGAAGTATTTATCGTTGTACGATGTAGCCTCACTCAGGTCCCTACCGATACAAGACACAAACTGTGGAAACAGAAACATGTTGTATGAGATTGAACCTGTAACCACCATGTGCCGGCGGTGCAAGCCTTACAAAGCGGCCGTTATATTTGGCATTAATCAGCAGTTATGTACTTAACTCTAATACTCAACTGATGCGAGGCTGCTCATGTGCTTACGGTTATAAGTAGGTACACTGCTCACTTCCATGGGCATTTGAGAATTATGGTTTACAGTTTTACATCTCGTAGCTGGCACCTGTGCTTGGCTTGTCCCTTCAAGAGCTGCCTACTGGTTACAGATGACGAAGTTTAAAGATGTTAAATTTTCCTGAGGAATTGAATATTTTGACCTTTTTTTCTTTCTTTTTCACATTCGTACCGTGCATCTTAATGTTATCAAAATTTTGTTTATTCACCAACTGATGCACCAGTGAGTTGCATTAAAAAACAATATTAAAAATTACCTTAAAATTTACACTAAAACAGTTCCGACATGTTTCGGTGTTACAGTTACGCCATCATCAGGGAGCGCATTATTTTGTGCTTACTAAAGTTACAGTTGTTAAAATAGTCCAATAAGCTACATCGGTGTGTGGTTAATACGGTGGTGGTGTGGACCTAATATATGCAGCCACACCACCAACTTATTAACCAAACACCGATGTATTCAAATGGACTATTTTAATTACTGTAACTTTAGTAAGCACGAATTAACGCGCTCCCTGATGATGGTGTAACTGTAACACCGAAACATGTCGGAGCTGTTTTAATGTAAACTTTAAGGTAAATTTTAATATTGCTTTTCAAGACAACTCACTGGTGCATCAGTTGATGAATAAATTAAACTTCTTTACTTTGACCTGTTGTAACCTAAAGTTACCTCTCATGTTTCTCGGCCTTGCGAATGCGTCTAAGCCGTAATTATTATTTAAATCTAAACCAATATTAACTTAAAATATGTTGTCTTGTAAATTTTGATAGCTCACATTGATAGAGGTGGGCCCGGTAGCTCAGTCGTTATAGCAACTGACTACGGGCTGGACGGTACGGGATCGAATCCCGGTAGGGGCGAGATTTTCCACCCTTCCACACCGGCCCTGGGGCCCACCCAGTCTCCTGTAAAATGGGTACCGGGTCTTTCCCGGGGGTAGAGTGCGGCCGGGGCGTTCTGCTGACCCCTCACCCCCTTCTAGTGCCGCGGTCATGGAAGAGTAGAGCTATACCTCTACCCACCCTCTGGGCCACACCGGGCCTGTAACGGGATCACATTACCTTTACCTCTACCTTGTTGATAGAGATTGTAAGTCTTACAAGCTTCCTCCAACAATGCAAATAATCTTTTAAATTAAGTACATTCAGTAGGACCATTCTCGAAAATTTAGTGGTAATTTAGATTTATTTTCAATTAAATATCAAATTTATTGCTACATTAACAGGGACCCATTTGTGGTACCATTTCTGATGCATTTGTACTTCAATTTCGCGCCCTCATATTTTTATAATATTCATGTCAACATGATCCTCCCCTCTACTTCTACGTCGGGCAACATGTTTATTTCCTTCAAATTTAGTCATTCCACAAAACCATCAAGAGCGTCTCTGCGGCCCAACAAGCGACCTGCTGGATAGGTACCAGGGGCTCTTTACCCGGCAGTAAAGTGGCCGGAGCATGTATTTGATCTCTCACTTTCATCCTGTGCAGAGGATAAAAGCGAGTGGAACCATACCGCTAATCCCCTTTGTGCCTTCTCGGCATGTGCAGGGAAGACATTGCCATTTTCCTATTTAAAATTTTGCGTGAAGTCTTAAATATTAAGATAAATTAAATTTTGCTTAAAAATGTATTGGTTATCTTCAGTTTGGTCAGAAGGAGATACAGTGGAGCACTTAACATAATCAGTAGAAGACATTCTTATCACAAAATTGTAGGTAAATTTTAATTTTGAAATGGGACACACTGCCTAATTTTGACGTTTTTTTGACCGTGCATCTCAGTATATTTATCTCAGTATTTAACCAACTTGATGCACAAAATTTTTGTTTTACAATAAGTTTATTTTATACCTCTGCATGTTTCGAGCACATGTGCTCATCATCAGGAGGTCAAAATTGCATTACACAGCCTCTGGTATCATCACACCTATAGGTGTTATTACCTCCTGATGATGAGCACATGTGCTCGAAACATGTAGAGGCATGAAATAAAACTTATTGTGAAACAAATTTTGTGCATCAAGTTGGTTAAATACTGAGATAAATATACTGAGATAAATACACTGCCTAATGTTCATGTGCATTCAGCGCAACATATTATGTGCATTCAGCGCAACATATTATGTACGACATACACTAAAACTCTGAGGAAAATATTCAGGGTGGATGGACGGACTATATTTAGTCTTTATGGAAAGTGGAAGGATACAATATTGCAGAAAATGATTGCGTGGGCCTAAAATGACAGAAAAAAGTGATGGAAGGTAAATTGAGGACAAAGAATCTCAGCTCTTAAGCTTGCGGTGGAGAAGAGGGCGGTTACTGCATTTGACGACCGTGATTACATTCCCTTTGTCTGGCTTCATGGCACCCCCTTCAGCCCCGACAATAGCTCTTTTGCATCTTAAAGAATTTAAAAAGATCCTAAGCAGTGAATTGGAAAGGATGCTGTTCTTCAGATTGTACTAGCCAATTTGAAATTATTGATCTTCCAAGCAACATGAAACCGATTATTTTTATTCTTTTAGTATGACATAGTGGGCCGGGTAGCTCAGTCGGCATAGCGATTGGCTACGGACTGGATGGTACCGGGATCGAATTCCGGTAGGGGTGAGATTTTCCGCCCGTCCATACCGGGCCTGTGGCCCACACAGCCTCCTGTACAATAGGTACCGGGTCCTTCCCAGGGTAAAGAGCGGCCGAGGCGTGACTCTGACTCTTCACCCCCTTCTAGTGCCGTGGTAAATAAAGAATAGAGCTAAATACTACTCCCCCTATAGGCCGTACGACCTGTACAGAACCTGTACAAGGGTGCACTTTATTATGATATTCGTAACTATCTCAGAGAGATTTAAACACGGATGAAAGGGCGTTAATTACGGTTCATTTGGCGGACAACATGGCGCACTAGGTACCACTGAAGACATTACGAACAGACCTCATGTGTAGCATCATCATTATGAAATAACCTTAATACTTATTGAATTTCAGATTATCATAATTGCAAAGCTCTTGTTTGCCAATGTGCTGAATGCAGCATTTACAGCAAAATGGGGGAAATCATTTCCGAGATTTGTTTTCATATTGCAACTTGCAACTTCTAACACGCTTCTGTCAGTGTCTATGCAATGCCTTGCACGACACGTTTGAAGATTATGGGAAATCAATACAAATAAATTTGTTTAAATATCCTAACTTGAAGACAGGAATTGGACGGAAGTGTCTGGGCTCACAATTGCAACCAATTGTACCCTCTACTACCTCTTACGTCATACTTTCCTTTCGAGAGGCACAAAGTCTTCTCTGTTTTCAGTTTTCAGCCACATAGTAAACCTTAAATTCTTTTTGAATATTAAATATATTTTGTGTGTTTGAGGTCGAGTCTACGATATTTCTAAGGAGGGCGGTTTGCATAAGAGCTGTGCACAAACATTCGCTCTGTATTATTTCAAATATGATCAGAATTACTGAATACGTTAAGTAAATACATTTAGGTCCTTCGGCTGTAAAGCAATGCCATGTTTTACGTTGTAGTGTTTACAGAAAAGATTTAGAAAATTTAGAAGCGTATTAGAAACAATTAACGAAAATTTGCACTCCTCCTTCCTTCACTGGAATACGGAATAAAAACAAAAAATCGAAGCTGTATCCTGTCTTTTTGGTAATTGTTTACTGTGACGTTGAGGCCAGTTGAAATGTGATGGCACACGCGCAGAAACCAGATTTCGTCTTTCGTGCGAAACTTACCAGTCAATTTAAATCGGCCGGTTGGCGTCCGTTCAGTGGACTGCTGGCAGCCGAGGTGTGCGGCATCAGCGGTAGTAATGCTGGGTACACCATGTTCCGTGGTAGTGTGAAGGGTACTGGTTACCCCTTCCATTCGCCAGTTTCCCCTTCACTTCCCCTCCCGTGCGTCAGCGTGTGCCATCACATTTCAACTGGAGTCTACCTTTTTCTGACATTTTACTGGGAAATTCCTTACGTCCTTCCATATAAGGAGAACCGTACTCTTCAGTGCGGATGTCAGAAGAAAAACTTGCAGTATGTTACCTTATATTTGGACTTGCAATAAGGTCCCAGCGAACGCAGCTAATGAATTTGAATCATGCTAGGTGCTATTTTTCAAAACTCCTTCCTGACTCCACACCTTTTAATATGTATGGTTGTACCGTTGCTGTTAATTAATCTAAGAATCGGTGAAAAATATATTTTCCAATTCCAGTCGAGACCATTTACGGCATATATGTATATTTTTTGTTACTAGTACGGTTTTGATAATTATTGTATGTTTTTTATTTCGCTGTGTGTGTTTGGTGGTTACTTGTTTCTTTGTATTTTTGTTTTAATTGTTTGTAGGAGTTTTTTGTTTGTACCGTTGGTGATTTGTTTATGTTATTTAAAAAAAAAGGGGCGAGTAGATGAGTTAAAATCAGTTTTTTCTTGTTTGGTGCTGTGATAGGTTTCTATTGTCTGGGCTAAAAAGCATAATTGCAGGAGGTATTTGTTTGTAATTACTCACTGTTCCCCGTTGCATATTGAAGTCGGAGTTAGCGGACTTCAGTGCATGCTCTTACATTCTCATAGATTTATATTCAAAATGATAAATGACGATTACTATGGCCATTTATGTACGTGTGTGTGTAAAGGGAATAGGTTTTGGAAAGCAGAATTAGTTTGTAGTGTTTTTAAACTTTCGTTCTCTAAATCACCGGGATAGGAATAAAAAATCTGAACATTTGAAGGAAAGATTTGCGCAATATTGTTCAATATGGCGTATCATGATTGCTTTTCTTGAGATATTACTCTTTAGTTTATCCTGCGTTTAGATAAACTTTTATACAGGCACGATTTAACCATGTTTGTTATTGATTCTTAAAAATATTTACTCTCTTTATTTGTTTATGTGCACGTATTGAATACACTTAATATGTCGAATTTAGATTTCATTATCTCGAGAGGCAAAAGTGATGGGATGTTAATAACATCAGGCTCGGCGTTTGGAGTCCAACGTCTGTGGGACACAATACAGACAGCGTCTGGTCCGATATACTGGGAACATTACATTACAAATTTTCACCCGGCGTTATAGATGTTGCTGGGTAAGACTTTGAGGATAAAAATGGATCGAATTAGAACAGTAATTGATTTGTTATGTAGCCAGGAACACACTGAGCAGGGAGGATCGAGCCGCTAGCGACTTGAACTGCTTGTTTATTGTGCCTCTTTCGATTCCAGATCAATACATCGACTTCATGACTGAGGTTTTCGTGACTCTCCTCAGTTCTTCTGGCCACTGCCGTGTTATTACCGTTTGTTACGGCGCGATAACCTCTTTGTACTTTTCTTCGAACTCATTATTATACACTGCATCTTACTCTGACCTTATCGAGTCGAATGGTCTTAATTACTAACCAATGAACGATGTCAGAATAATGTATTTTTCTTTCATGTTTTTACAAAAAAAAAATCAGGTAATCCATGCACTTCCTTGCTCGCTCGGTGATTTAACCCTTAACCCGCTGAAGTGGAGATATGTTGAGCTCCTAATAATGCCAGCAAATGGCAGATGGGATTTAATTCGGCGTATAAAGGGTTAAGCTATTGACCTCTAATCAAAACAGGATTTTTTGATTCAAAACACAAACTATTTCCTGTATAATTTGACATATCCAATGCGGACAGAAATCTCGTAATAAAAGCAGAATCTGTATTGTCCAAGAAGAATTATCTTTAAACCATGTCATTATTACCCCGTAAATACAAGTTTAGTCCTTTAGATGCGTCATGCCCGTTGTGTTATATATACAATCATAACTTAGTTGTGCTTTGACTTGAACAAAAACCCCTCCTCAATTGTACAAGCTTAACAATACATCATTTCTTCTCATAGTGGGGACATATTAATTGTTCCATTCATTTTACCTAATGTTTGCTTAGTTTTATTACATTCTTAATTGAACAATATATTCAGATAATAATGGTGTTGTTAAATAAATTAATTAACATGCTGTATGCACGTCACATAATTACAATAATTACTGGACGTAATTAAACACTTTATTATCGAACTAATACACAGTATATAAGTACAATTAAAATTATAAAATATTTAAAAGTGCTCCCCTATTTTCTAATTTTAATTGTATCTACATATTATATATTGTGCATTAGTTGGATAATAAATTGTATAATTATCATTGATGAACGGTGCAGTCATGAAGATAATTACTGGAAGGTTTCAGTACACATTTTTTTCTCCAAAGCTTATTTAGATTTGCCGTTTTTAATAAGACGTTGTGTATACAAGCGGTTTTTGGAATTGTGCTCTGCAGATCCCTTTGGATCGGAAGCTACTTTGAAGTTTACTTATTTTTTAATTAAAGAAATAATGTTTCGTTAAAAATAATGGCGTAACTTCTTTAATTGGCGGTGTGTTTATTTCGCGTGAACGTTACAATATGTAACAAAGAAACTTCCTTTGCCCTCGAAGCGAACGACGGTCCTTTTAATTAAATGATATGTTGTATTTGTTAACTGCAATTGGGTTGAAACCCGATGGCAGGAGCACAGTACACACTTACACACAAACAGTACACAGAACAACACAATGAAACACAATACCTAGAACGGAACATACATAACAATAAGAATACATAAACATAAATAAAAATACATAATAAACAAAAATTAAATAGAAGCATAAAAATATACAACCATATATACATTGAAACACAATAGAACCAGAAGAATATGACAGAAGCAGTAAAACTTCATATGATCTGTATATCTTTTAATAATGATAGACACCCTGTTCCTAAGACCTTCACTCAACTTCACTACACTTAACACCACTTCACTATAATTGTCGACACTTCACTTCTTCCCATTTAAACTTTGATCATCTACACTTAAAGATCAAATGGGTATGTAATTTTATCCAGATGAAATTAGTTCTGAGATACAAAGTTTTAATTTTGGATTCTTATCACCCGTACACTGTGTTTATTACGAGGGGAAGGATATGTGGATTCGTGGTTTTTGTTCGAATCCATAGGGTTCCGCGAGCAATAAAATTGGGGAAACGCTGGTGTATGCACTTGGTGTAATAATGTAAATTGGAACACGACAGATTTTATAATTGCTAGTGATAGGCGTAAGATAAAACTGAACGACAAACAGCCTTGCTGTTGTCAGATATGAAATTCTTGGTAAGAAGTATAAGAGCCATTACGAGAAGAACAATGTTAACATATCATAAGCCAGAAACTATAGAGTGTCGGCCGGGCTTGGATTTCTGATTGCGCAAGGCTATCAAGAAGAGTGGGGACAAAATGCGAGGCTTGCCAAATTTTGCTCTAATTGTTACACAAATTCTACACTGTATTTTTACAGACTTTATAATGCGGAAATGTGAACAAAGTTATAATTTGCACTTAAAGGAAATATTGCGAATTTAATGAGTTCCTTAGCGACGACTCAGCAAAATATACCACATAAAATCTGCTAGATGAGTGCCAAAAATATCTCAGTAAAGTTTTGTTTCGTGACGACTCATTGACATATCACTCATTTGCGACGAGAGAGTCACAACTCAAAATTTGGCATTTTTGAGTTACTGGTATAGAAAGAAACATTTACGGATGCACTTTTAACAGGTATAGCGTCATAACGCAGTTTGTAAAACTCGCCGCTGGAGAGCAGTTGTGTCGTCGTTGCACACATAGAAAATTTTAGCACTTCAAAACCTTTAAAAGTTTCTCCTGAAAAAAATAATCACTTATTTTGAGTTGTGACACTGTTGTCGCAAATGAGCGATGTAACTCTGTTGTTGTAATTACAGCTAGAGTTTGAAATTATTAACAACAGTAATAGTACATTTATTATTGGGTGAATAACAAAACCAACCTCATTAACTAAGTTAGTTCTATATGGGCGTAGACTAATTATTAGAAATGTACTCAGATTATGTTAATATAACTTTGGACTGCATTCGTAGAATTTAGATCTCGCATTTGACTCGCGTAAATATTTTAATGCTTAAAAGTACTTCATGTGTGTGTTATGTAAGTTTCCATGGCAGAGCAGTGCAGGAAGATTTTTGAATGGAAGTGAGCATTTCGTGAAGAAATGCCCGTTTTCAGTCAGTGTATAACACTTTAAATTATGCACAGTTACTGCACAGACGGGGTTCTTAGAGAATACTTGCTTTTCTGTTAGGTGCTCATCAAATGGATTCAGTAAAGTAAATAGGCTTTTGAATATTGTGTACATGGGTTACAATGGAAGGAACAATAATAGACAAACATAAACTGTAATTAATTTACTATAAGAACAGCGTGTGTACATAATCAAAATATAAAGTCGTATACATATACAGTGGGGTATGCTAGAACGAACGTAATTGGTTCTAGATTCTCGTTCGTTATAGCATCTGTTCGTTCAAGCGTATATTGAAGTATATGTATTTAGGGGTAATCCGTTCCAGGCCCACAGCCTAGAACAAAGTTACTATCCAACACAACAATTTAAACAGTAAAAATACAATACGAAATAAAAAAATGTAAGTGTAAAATAATATAAAACCCGTTTATTTAACTTTTATACACTGTACAAATAAGCAGATAACTGAAGTAAACTGATAACGTAACCTTATAAACTGTAAGAAAGATGATGATTGACGCTCTAATCAAAGCGGGAAGGACCGACGCGTCATGCGCTTGCGCGTGCTACTTCGGCCGATAGTATTCCTCCGCGTTTGTTGTAGCATCTGTGTTCGTTGTAGCATCCTGGTTTTATTGACAAAAACTGTTCGTTGTAGCATTCGTTCTTTGTAGCATACCCCACTGTATTTATGTTTTGGAGATACTGAAACACGTATGTTATATGTTGTGGAGATGATCAGATGTGTTGAAACACAAACTAATGAAATAAGAGCTACATACGCTCAAAATTACACCAGACTCTGGTCCTTAAGGGAAGAAACAGAGATATTTTTAAAGCACAGGCCTGCTCGAAGACTAAGCTCGCAGCTCTCTGAGGTCAGACTTTTTGCTGCATGTCAGTAAGAAGAACGATGATGCGTAAGGAATTGAGGATATCAGAATGAAGTTTCCGTCCATAAATTGCATAATAAACTGCATGCGAATTTTTTGGCGGGATAGAAGAATACTGGTATGTAGTTATACTAACTTCCGTGGTTGTATCACGGCAATGACATTGAAATAAATGTTGTTATATTTTATTCTAAGTCTGCATTATTTAAAGCTTATGAGAAATATATTTTTGGAAATATATAAAATAAATGTACGAAATTGAAGTTTCGTATTAACATTCATTTTAGATGAGACATCCCCGTTGTATATTATTCAATGATTTATGGAAAGACAAAATTTAATCTCACAGAACTCTCCTAAATTGTTTAAAAGATAAAGTTGTGTTACACCACATTATACTTTTCTGTTAATCATTCATGTTACCATAATCAAAGAATTTATCTTTTACTCAAATCGTGTGTAAGAAACTAAATATATGTAATGCATGTTAAATTTACATATGTATTTATAGTAGATAGAAACTTTGAAATTTTAAAATCACGGTTCCGTGCATCACAATTCAATGTTAATAAAAATCCAACCAGATATAACAGTATGCAGATATTTATTCACTGCAAAGTCACTCTACATGTTTCGGGTGTCACAGCACC
>Ga0123354_10009804_pt1 | contig 14718 bp, 2 predicted proteins | sample TergutLab28metaG_2_FD_97872 | JGI IMG/M metagenome (GOLD analysis project Ga0123354, IMG submission 97872) | Labiotermes labralis P4 segment gut microbial communities from Petit-Saut dam, French Guiana - Lab288 P4 | ecosystem: Host-associated > Arthropoda: Insects > Digestive system > Gut ... | reverse complement strand
TCACAGTTTGAATAATTTGCCCTCCGATGTTGAGGTCTCCAAGCCCATCCAGAGCTTCCTTGGCAAGGTATTCGCTGTACAAGTTGAACAGAGTTGGTGATAAACAGCATCCTTGTCTAACTCTTCTTCCAATCTGCACACTTCTTGTCTCCCCTCGGTCCAGTCGCACTTTAACTCTCTGATCCATGTACAATTTGCTAATCAGTCTTCTTTCACACCAATCAATACCATTTATCTTTAGGATCTGCATTAATTTGGTCCAGTTTACACGGTCAAATGCCTTCTGCCAGTCTATAAAACAAATACACAGTTCTTCATCTATCTCCAACATTCTATAGGGTTCTGAAAATGGTGTATGACATGAGAACTCACATAAGTTTTGGGCGTTTGCCATTGTATGTACCGAAATGACACTACGCTTCGGGGACAGGACCAGTCCCCTTCTTGTAGCTTAATTCTTCCGAAACGACTCTCAATATATGATGATAATTTAGATACCAATTAAACCCGGATTAATGCGACATATTTGCTATGGAGGGTGCATTTACTAATTTTAATATTAATTCAGGTTTAAAGACAGTGCAAATAATAGTGTAGTGACAGTTGTTTTAGAAGAAGGAAGCCTGAAGACAGGGAACGAACCTGACCCCGAAAAGTACTGCGTTATATTTCAAAACATACGATGGAAAATGTGCATAAAGTCTGAGAGTTCAAACAAAATAGACTTGTGGGTAGGCTGCACTTAGATTTTGTTCTGAAATTCGAACATGTGTTTGTTCGAGGCAGGAAGTTTAAAGTACAAAACACCTTAGAATTATATTTTTAATACCTTAAGACACCTGATTTTTGTACCTTCGCCCCCCCCCCCAGATCGCTTTAGTATTAGATATGGGGTTTTCTATACTCTGTTTTTAACTTAAATTAACTCCACATTCGTCATGGTAGCGGCTTAACTTGCAGGATGTCAGATGAACTGTGCAGGAGAATTGCTGTAGAGAATTACGCAAGTCTGAGATCAGCCAAGGCAGTCTGGGCTGCTTGTTGACTTGCGAACTGCTCTACATAAATATATGTCTATTTATATTATCCTATATGGAACACCGATATTACGTAATGATGTTACAGAACAAGCTTTGTATTGTAACATCATCATTAGTGATCCTATTTTCATTTCCACTGAAACTCCACAACTAACACATTCCTTATATTTGGGGTTTTTTATAAAATAAATTTAACGGTGAAGTATAAATTTTTATATTATATGCTACATATATATTAAATCAAAGCCTTCCACGATACCACGTTTCTTTATTTATTCACGTATTTATACAAATATTAATTTATTTGAAGAATAAAAGACAAACTTGATGTCACTTGCTATTTTATTTCACGTCTTATGTGCTCAACATCGAACCAAGAACAATACGACCAATGTGGTAATTCAACAGAATAGTCGCAAGCTCCTGATAATGGATATATTAGTGTCCGAAACATGTTGAGCACATAAGAAGCGAAATAAAATAGCAAGTGTCATCAAGTTGGTCTTTTATTCTCCAACTACCATAATGATGCACGGTGCAATAAACATAAGCTTAATTTATTTATTTACTCACTAGGAGCTCGGAATGGGGTAGTCGAAAGAGCGACTCGCTACGGCCACGATGGTACAGGTTTTGAACCCCGGTGGTGGCGAGATTTTGCGTCCATACCGGGCCCAACGCCAACCCAACCCCCTGTGTAATGGGCATCGCGTGTCCACCCCCGGGTAAAGTGGCCGGGGCGTGGCGCTGACCGCAATGCACCCTTCTAGCTCCAAGGATGTGAAAGGATTAGAGCCACACTTCTCTTCTGTGACTTCAAAGCATGTTATGGCGTGATGTTTACCTCTACATTTACCTTTACTTACTCATTACACGTCATCATATCTAACTTGTTGCCATATCCAGCTTAATTCTTCAGGGCTACTCACTCTTCGGCTACAAATATTACTGCGCACTATGACACACGATATTTTGCATCTAAAATTGATGTCAAACTATTATGTGTGGCTGAATAACAAAAAACCAACTAGATGCCACTTATTATTTTATTGTACTTCATATAGGCTCAACACGTTTCGGGCACTACTATGCCCATCATCAGGAGCGCGCGACTATGATGTTGATTACCACATTGGTCGTTTCGTTCTTGGTTTGCTGTATGTTGGAGGTTAGGTGCGGTTAGGCTCGAGTGGTGTCCGGACTGCAGGCTAGCCTGCAGCAAACCAAGAACGAAACGACCAATGTGGTAATGAACATCATAGTAGCGCGCTCCTGATGATGGGCATAGTAATGCCCGAAACATGTTGAGCGTATAAGAAGTACAATAAAATAACAAGTGGCATCTAGTTGGTTTGTTATTCTTCAGTTATCACAATGATGCACGGTCCAATAAACATCAGATTATTATGTGTGGGTTTAAACAACAAAACTGGTCTATAACCACCACACAGGTATCAATTTTAAAATCAATGCCAGGTATCAATTACCGAATACTGAAGCACATAGTAATCTGAATACCTGGATAACAATGAATAGCCCTTGAGAATTAATCTCTGATTTTGAAACCTGTCACACATTCTTAATTTCCAATAAATAAAACATACCTGATTTGTATTGGACGGATATCATTCAATAAATAAGGCACATTACATAAAATTCCAAAGCAAGAAGCATTTCAATAATTTAATCCGATATGAACGTTACTCCGTACATTCACGTCCGGTAAGTAGGTCTTTTCCAGTCAGGTTAATGTCGAAAGACCCTGGTAAATTTGGTGCTGAAATATAAAGAGAATGTCTGGCGCTTTCCTACATTATACTTAATGCTGTCCTGCTTACTTCGAATGATAATGTCAGTTTACAGCCACAACTGTTGCAGAAGTTTGGAAGATGAGAAAGAGTTTTTGAACTTTTTATGTACAACAAAGAGGACTGTGCCGCCATATTCCTTTACATAATAAACCTTAAGTCACTTTCACAGAATTGTTTTACTATATGTTAAATGGCGTCTTAAGATAACGTATTCGGAAACATGAAACGAGTACCATATATTTTAAAGTCCTAGAAATATCTGATTCAAATGCTTCCGCAGTGTGCACCCAGTAAAAATAAGCAATAATAAAATTTGGTTATATATATATATATATATATATATGAAGATTCAGAACACTGACGTATCTGCATCAGCTTATTAAATTTCTCTATAAATCAAGCAAAGTACCAGGAATTAACAGCTGAAATAAATCTAGAATTCGAACTCAGGATACACGGCAACATCACGTCACAATCGGCAGGAATGTTCTTAAACATAAAATGTTAAGATGTCGTTATTTGCGAATGTCTTAATTACTTCCACTTTTTATATAAACTTGTGAATTTCTGTAAATGTTTACTTTAGGGGATCATGTTTTAAATTAAACAATACATAGCACAACCGGAGATCCATATATATATATATATATATTTCATGTGAAAGAAAATTAGTTTAAAATTTTTATTTGTTCGACCGTAGAGAGAAAAATGAGAGTGCACGTGCATTTGCTTTATGAGGCAAGGTATTAATAATTAAACAGGCAGAAACTCTACTCCGAAATACGGCAGTATCTCCTCATGTAACGCTGGATTTTTCTCCTCTAACGCGTCTGCAGTAAATTCAATACAAGTTTCTGCTCTTATTCCTGGGTTCTTGTCGATTCTCGCATCGCCATATCAGATAATGCAGTTACTGATAGACCCAATTCAGTCTCGTGAAGAGGACAGAACTCTATTCAGTATTGCGACCTATAATGGGCCTACTTTACTTCACCCAGCTGGTAGTTAAATGCATACGGAAAACTAGTGGGATGATAATGGCAATCAGAAACCAAAATCAATCACTGTAATTCCATCCGAGTGACACTTTTTCCAAGTTGAATTATGTGTGGACTGCCTCTTACAAGCCCAGACCTTTGCAAAAAGAAATCTTTATCTGCATAAAATCCGTCATTTCCGAAAACCCCGAAAAAGGATTACTTCTTTTCATCATCTTAGTGCACACACTTGATATTAGGTGATTAATTACACAATTAAAATAAACAAACCATCAAACAACTCCGTACGTGAATTGTAATACTGAATTTAAAAGTGTTTATTTACCAGACGCATAAAACAAATGGTGTTCGATGATTTATTTACTTTATTTATCATCGCATTATTATGTACTATGGACTGAAATACAAAATGTTCACCCTTAAATTATAGGAGTTATAAGAAGAAACAGTTTTCTTCCAGAATGGTTAAGGCGACTTGAAACATTGAACCATGTAGGATATTTTAAAGGAATATTTAAATTATATTTTCTGTTAGTCTGTGAGTTAACAAACGAAGCCTTAAGATGGTAGTTACCTTAGCTCTCCACTTTAAAATATCCGGAATGCTGACCTACAGAAGGATTATACACCAACTCCTCGTTTTACACCCATTCAATTAAAGGATATTAGTCTTAACGCTTTTAAAAATATTCTCGTACGTAACGAATGCTTGTTACAAAACAAAAAACGCGATGCGCAATGTCCTCATACAGCAACATCTCTCTGCGACTGTAACATCGCACATAAATATCAAATGGTCTCTGTGTTTGTATTGTTATTTATTGTTCATCCGTTCCACTTAAAAGGCTTAATTTCTGTACTGAATAATTATTGCCTTTAAACAAATAACTAATTTTAATTAAAACAATTTTACTTTGCAGACATCGAACTAAGGCACGTCTTTCGTAAAACGACGAGTCAGTGTATGTTAGAAATGAACTGGCATGCACAATGAGACACAATTTAAAAGTTTCTTCTGCCTGGAATTATCTTCTTTACACAACACAGAAGATGACACTCGTAGACCACATTTCGAAACATAACTTTGTAAAAAATCTTGATGATTCGATATTATTATATTTTTGGACAGCCTAAGACATGGCTGACTGATATATGAACACGTCCCTAATTTAAACTTGGATAAATTTTCTTCCTTCGTAGCACAAAATAAACAACGCACTAATTTTTAGCTTCAGTAGTTGACATTACCTATTGTGTAACGTTAAGAACTCTTGAACTATCACAAACCACCACTCTCCGCCACGCACTGTACACTCAACCCACTCCTGTAACGGTGCGCGTATTACTACTAGTACCCAGGCTTGACTGCTTTCCTAACATACACATCTCCATCCGGCGCGACCGAAATGGTCCGAAGTTACGCGGATATTGCCGAACGATACATCGGATGATTGAATTATATCATTTTAACAGGTGCCCTTAAGCTTAGAGCAGGTATTATGCCAATTATATATACGATAAAGCCTGTCATGAGAGTAAAGAGAGAAAAGAAAATTGCAAACCACGGTAGCATTATATACAGATGTTTTTTCAAGGTGATGATGACTATAAAGATTTCTGTGTAATGGGTTGTAATGCCACGTAGTCTGGTAACAGTGCAATGAAGGATATCTCCTGAATGGGTTCTTCTGAAAAATAATTCCACTTCAACAAGACTAGGTATCATAACACCCCACACGACAGGAATATTGAAATGTGTTTCTTTTCTGATTGTGTTATGGAATGCCAGTAAATGAACATGTTAATATTAGGTATTCGTGTTACCTCGTAGACATAACAAATCATCTCATATTACTACTTAATTTCTTCAATAAGTACAATGAGTTATTCGCCTCGCAAATATATTGGATTCAAGGTTAGAGTCTACTTGCATATTTCGTCGCTGACGTTACTTCCTGAAACAATTACTTTGTGTGTATAACAACTTGAATGGACGTATTTTTTTGTTTTTTTATTTTCTTAAAATTTCACTCCTTTCTTTCTCTCCTTTGCTAATATGTACGACTGTGTGTTACTCCTCTTCACACCAGTAATAATGACTACTTGGACAGCACAGAGCAACTGTAGTTGTTCCACAATTAGTGTCGCTAGAGGCCTCACTTCAGAAAAAAGTTCTTCTTGTACATTTCTCTCCAAAATAACCGCAAATACCTAGCAGGCATATGAAAAAAGAACAGTTTTAAGTATGCTACATAGAAATACGCCGGTCCCAGTGGCCGCGCGGTCTAAGGCGTAGGTCTGCGGCCGCTCGCTTGCTGGGGTTGTGGGTTCGAATTACACCGGGGGCACGGACGTTTGTCTGTTGTGAGTGCTGATCACTCGTCCAGAGGGGTCCTACCGAATGTGGTGCGCTGTTGTGTGTGATCTATACACGTGAATGAGGAGGCTCTGGCCCACTGGGGGCTGTCGCGCCAAAAACAAACAAACAAACAAACAAACATAGAAGTACAGTCTAGGCCGCGATCTGAAAGCTTACTTGAGACAAACTTTTCTCCCAAGGCATGAAGAGTCATGAAGAATTTATTGGCGTCTAAGTGGAACGAGAGGGGACATCCTTTCTTTTCAGTGACGCGATTCAATTTAGCTTTCAGAATCACGCGGCGGACAACGGTAGGATAGCGCATTTCTTGTATCACGGAAGGATGGACTGAACAGGAATTCCTTGTGGATGCTGTACCGGAATTGGGAAGAATATTTAATTATTCACTTCGCATCTAAAATTTAAGCGCTGGGTTTCAAGACTTATCTAAACAAAGTAAACTCTGTGAAATTGTAGGTGCATGTATAACAAGACAGGCAATGCACGTATAACGTAACATTGTGGAGCGTTCGCGTAACCATTTTACAGTGAAAGAGCAACAAGGCATTGTGTGGTTTTTTTAAAATAATCTCACAAAGGAACGATTTCGGAGAAAAAGTATGTAAGGTAACACGTGTGTTGATTTCCTCTACTAATTTTGTCAAAAACATTTCTCATTCTCAGAAGAATTCAGACAGATATTATAAATATACATAGTTCTTCATGTAAAGGTGGACCGGTTATTCTTGGCAGATTTTAATACTGCTTAAAGTATCTTGACAGATTTTTGAACAACCCCCTAATATCAAATTTCATGAAAATCCGTCCAATGGGAACCGACGTGTTCCATGTGGTGAGAGAGACGTGCGGAAGCTAATATTCGCTCTTCGCAAACGTTGCCAACGCGCCTAAAGTGATGTGTTGACGCAACGAATTAGAATATATGTATTGTTAGGTAAACGTATGAACGTGATCAAATACAATGAACATTCAACTGCATGTGTGCCAGACATAATAAAGACATGGTTCACAGCCACGTGATCAAGCTAACATTTCTAAGACTGCGTTAGAAGCCTCTCGTTAACACTGCATGTTCTCAATCCAGTTTTCAGGGTCAACCAATAACTGGTCTCGGTAAATATTTCTCCCCCCCCCCCAAACACACATATACGTATAAATACATTAATGACGATCCCTGTAGCCGCACGGTAAGGCATGAGTCTACGGCCGCTCGCTTGCTAGAATTGTGGGTTTGAATCCCGCCGGGGTCATGGAAGACATGACAATTACACCCACTGTACTGTGCCTTTAAAATCTAAAATATTAATGGGTATTGATTTTCGTATACAATGTTACAAAAATCAGTTGAGATTTTCGGTCGTCATCGCAGTCATTATCAACATCTCCAAATGATCCTACGGATGTCCGAGCCTTCGTTTCATTTCCAATACCAATCTCGAAGTTTGAAATAAATATCATAATCAGTCTGTGCAATAAACTACATGGTACATAAGCCTTCTTACGAAAGCTGACAGTTCCCTGTCTCTGCAATATAGTTGCTCTATTTTATAGAATTGGAAGACTAATTATTATGTTCACAACACCAGCCACTTAATCCTATCCTGCATCAGATTAAAGCAATCCATGCACTCCTACCCAACAGATTTATAATTCACTGGAATATTATTCTTCTACACATACTTCTCACAGTGGCCTATTTTTTCAAGGTTTTAATGGCAGAATGTTTTACAAATTTCTCATTTCTCCTATGCATGCTACTTTGCCCACACACTCCTCCGAATTCTGATACTGTTGGATGAGTACGAATTACGAATCTTGCTAACCACAAAGACAAAAGATGAAGAAAACAGTAACTTCCTGTGCACTAATTTTGTAATAATTGCGCACAGTTTCCGCTAGAAGACACCATAACACAAACGATACAGTTGTTAGCAACCCTGCTTCTTGGTGCAGATGCTTTTGATACCAATCCGGCCTTCGCCTAATAATTTTCACTACGGTAGATAAGCCAGAAGACCGCCATGCGAGTGAATACTTTACAGTTTAATTTCAGCTAGCAGCAATGCTATTTAGGTTAGCGTTTCAGCTGGGAGAGATTTCAACTCAGTGCACCATAAGGAACTCCTGAAACGGCTTAGCATGTACGAAAATTAATTACTCAATGGCCGAATTGTTTACAGCTTAGACCTATCTACAGAATGTATTCGATATCAATGCGAGCGTCAATTTTCATTAAGCCTGTATTGTCACACGAGGGTTTGTATATTTTCTCCACGTTTCAAAACAAAGTACGGTATTATAGAAAAAAACTGAAGGTAAGCAAACTGGTCCATCGCTTCACTGCAAGCCTTTAATAGGAACACCATCACTGCAAGCGTGAATTAGGTTTTAAGTAGGTCTTCATTTTTAAAAATCGATGCACCGCACTCAGCCTAGAAAAATAGAACATCCTAACATCAAAGAATTAGTTTATGATATATTAGATACAAACGTCTACGCCAGATATTGACAGCATACATAATGACAGCAAAAAAATTAGTGTATATTGAATTGTATCTTCTTCCATACAAGTGAACAATCATAGAATTAAATAATTTTTAATATTCTATAGTATATCCTCCTACACGTTTTGCCTATCATTAGGCATCTTCAGAGAGATTCTGAACAAAAAGGGCTTCCCATTTTATTGCAAGAATACCTCGCCAAATGTGTACAATAAATACAATATGGAATAGTTAAAACATTATTCAATATTATATGTAAATAGAAGTTAACTCATGTTAATAATATTAATTAAGATATTTTAGCTTCTACACACATCGAATAATGTTTTAACTGTTCGACAACGTAATTTATTATGCACAGCTGACGGCGACATATTCACACATAAAAATTACAATCCCTTTGTGTTTATAATCTCCCTGAAGCTGGCTAGTGATAGCGGAAACACGTAGGAGAATACTTCATATTTTTAAAAAGCGAACAAAATGAACTAATTACAATACAATAAAATATAACACAAAACACACCTAATATCATATGCAAACTGATACACTCTTCGGCACCAAGGCGCCATCGTCAGGCAGTTGCCTAGCAACAGAAATTCGTAGGTCCAAAACTGATTTCACGCACAATTCACCCACACTTACTCGTACGTCATAAAAGTTTAAGACCCTTCCATGATGGACGAGTCTGTCGCACAGCATATGAGGTCACTGAAGTACCGGGGTGCTGACAAGTCCTTAGCCCGACCAGGAAGGAAACAAGTTCGGAAGCATATCAGGGACGCGTGCGATTTGAACGTCGAGACGCGAGCTGTCATCAAGCTTTTTTTTCCTGCAAGGCAAGGCGCCGAAGGAAATTCACGCCATTCTGACTGAAATATTAGCTTGTTTCCTTCCTGGTCGGGCTAAAGACTTATCAGTACCCCTGTACCTAAAGGCCCTGCACGTACAGGATGTTGCTCTTTGTGACGCAATTTTTTCCCCAGATGAACCGGGGAAAGAGAAATAGGAACATTTTGATCCGTGTTCGTTGGAAAAAAAAAATACCACGAATCTGAAACAAATATCAATTTAAATCAGCCGTGATAGTGATTATGGATCAACTTTAATTGGAAAAAAAACCCTCACAGTCTCGTAATTAACTGAAATAAATCCCTATATACATCACTGATGCAGACAAGCGGACACGTAGTGAAATGTGACTCGTGTAAACTGATCAAATTGAAAACGTCAACAACAATACTTATAAAAACTTATAAAAATCGATGTGTTGGCGCAGATACTTATGAAAATCACCCAGAAGCAGTTATACTAACGCAACTCGTAACCCTAACAAACCACCCTATGGAGAATAGCTAATCCGAAAGAATAGTAGTAGAGACAATTAAATTTAAAACAAAGCGGTTTTCTTTGATACGGGCGACAACAAAACTCTCCAAATTTCTCACCATTCATTAGCTCAATTCGTTTGTCACCTCTGGGGTTAAAAGATTCCTATACATAGGAACATTCAGTGGATCAAGTTCCAAGTTACATATTAAAAATCGGAATAAATTTTAAGCACGTAGTAACAGAGTAAACTCTTCGGTATAAATAATTATCGAACGTCAAATTTACTCTGGCGATGTCAAGGTTATTCTTTAACTAATTACCTTAAATTAAATGCAAGCGTTCGAGCTTTCACTGGAAACACATCTGACGCCAATAAATCGAATTTACAGTACATGTAACATTAAATGTATAGACGCAACACGGGAAAGGATCCTTGTTTAGAATATGTTACCACACACACGACAGATGTATTGCTGCTTGACATGATCTGCCACGTTGCCGTAGGAAGGAAAGAACAGCAATGAAGAATGAAATATACTGGAATAGACGGGGCGATTAAACTGAAAGAAATCCTAATGGAAGATGGGATTATGTTCAGATATGTGTCTTTTTGATGTCATTCAGCTTTATATCCTCTCAACACAATTCACGTATGCAGATTAATATTTTGAAATACCCTCCAATACGCAGTCTTAATCTTATGTTTATTGGACCGTGCATCATCTTGATAGTTGAATAAAGAGAGACCAACTTGATGTCACTTGCTTTATTATTTCATTATATAATGCTCAACGTGTTTCGGATGTTAATACATCCATCCTCAGGTGCTTTCGACTTATTTGATGAGTTATTCCATGAAATAACTCATCAAATAAGTCGCAAGCTCCTGAGGATGGATGTATTAACATCCGAAACATGTTCAGCATTAAATAATGAAACAATAAAGCAAGTGACATCAAGCTGATTTCTCTAATCAACGCAGTCTTAAGTTTTACAAGGAAAATAATCACTTAGCCACGCGATGACGCAGTTGGTTAAGGCAATGTGCTACAAGCCGGAAGGTTGCGGGTTCGATCCCCCATGTTATCACAGGAATTTTCCATTGACATAATTCTGCCAGCCGCACTATGGCCATGGTGCCGACACAGTTTCTAACAGAAATGAGTGCCAGGAATATTTTCTGGGTGGTAAAGGCAGCCGGTGCGTGGGGCTGACAACCTTACCACTTTAATGTATTGACTGTCTTGAAATCTGGGAGCCTTAACCTCCTACATCCCTCTGGACCTGTACAGGGATTACTTTGCGCTGCTTATTTCTTTTTCATGTGGCGTTGCGGCCCATCGCGAGCCATGGGCTCCTCATTCTTTGAGGTTCCTAGATCACACAAAACGAAGCAGCCTAGTCAGTACAACTCCTCTGGGCGAGTGATCAGCTCGTCGGAGAGACTTATACCTGAAAACATAGAGCACTCACAACAGAAAAACTTCCATGACCCGGCGGAATTCAAACCCGCAACATCAGCAGCCAGCGGCCGCAGACCTACGCCTCAGACCGCGCGGCCACTGGCACCGGCCGCTATGTATATTCTTAGACGTTTTTTACCCATACGATATCTTGCAAGCACCCGTGCAGTTCCAAAGCTTCGTCCGCTAAAGCATTAAGAAAAATAAATCCCAACTCTGTAACAAATAGGCCCAAATTACAGGCACGACAAGAGTGACATACAGACTCTCACTGCATTTCGTATTCTGTTGAGAAGCAGAGCTTTCAGTTCAGCAGACGGCAGCACTGTCGACTTTCCTCTTCTTCTGACTGGTCTGAAATAATTATTAGTTCCATCTCATGTAACTGGTTAGGGTTACTTGGTGGAAGTAACATCAACAGGCTTTATATCACAGGTTAATTAATATCGTATCAGTTCCTGAAGTACAGCAACTACCGTACGGCCTCGGCTAACAGCTACGTAGCTTCATTCTGATTAATCACAGTGACAGTACGTGTAAAATACTTTATTCTTCAGGATAACATAGAAACATTCATGCTTTCTCAGAATAATATCATTATACAAACACTTCCTTGATCATGAAAACGTACTAAACTATTTGTTTCCTCAGGATAATAAAGTAAAACGCTTCCTGGACCTCGATAACGTAGTAAATACCTGTTTCATCGGAATAACACAGTAAAATAATTCCACGATCAGGATAACATTAAACTCTTCTCTTCATCAAGACATCTTAGTAAAATACTTGCTTCATAACAAAAATATAGTTTGATACTGATGTCGTCTGAATAACACAGAACTATATTTCCTTTATCAGGATAACAAATCTAGTGAAAAGTCCGAAGATCAATAATAAGCAATCAAATTCCACGATTGATTTTCTTTATTTCTCCTTTATATCAGTAGCGTCCCTACTTCGAAACCCGAATGCAGACCGCATGACTTGACTGATGCTACATGCAATTATATTCCGTCTCTATAGGTCAAGCTAGACGGAACCAGGTGTTCTTCTTCCGCGCTAAATCACCGTTCAGAATGGCCTACCTTCCAAGCCTTGAAACACGGGCTGAAAAGTAGGTTAATTGTATGGCGTCTCCATCCAGCACTAAACAATTAACACGATTATATAAGGACCAGGTCTTATGGGAAGTCTTACCGTGTCTGCTGGCAAATAATTACCAAGCGACGGTAATTATTTACCACTCGACAAAGGCGTAAAATGCCAGAGGGTTTCAGCCTTCATTAGCATCGCACTGAAAGCCTCAAACGTCTAAATTTCCCGCACTTTTGCATGTTTCCAGCAAGAAGATTCTTGCTTCGTAAACCGCTTATTGCCGCTTATAATCATGGATGTGCAGCGTATTATGTTGTACGAAAAATCCTAAATTAAGAAAAGACGTGTTCTGGGCTTGTACATTCAGTGGTGCTACCCATAGAATCTAAACGAATCCTGTGTTTCTTTCCTATCGCTGGAAGGCGATTTACACACGTTTAAAGCAAAATTTACACGTTTGGAGGAGCGTTTTAAATGTAACAGTATTCCAAGGAGCAGGAGTTAGAAAGCATTTTTTTTAAAGGGAAGACAAAATGAATACTTGAGAAAAAATGTTCCAGAAAAGAAAACTTGCCAATATCAACGCTACTGTAATTTCTACACAACAGCCCAAATATGTAGATAGACAAAACAGACCTAAATTATCTTACACTAAGTAATGTGTAGAGGCAACATTATTTAAACTTCCACATCTTTTGATTGAAAAGAGCAGCCATAGACTTATAGTTAGTGAACGCAATAAAAAATTTATTCACTGGCAATCATTACTTTTAAAAGTTATGGTTGAGCAGACGGATGCGTGTGTTGAGCCTTAATAACACACATAATAACACAGGAAATAAACACAACACAAATAATGTATACAAATTCCTTCAGCCCTCTTATCTAATAAAAGGAACCTTTAAAACTTAATAACGTGATGGGAGTAAAATTTCAAAAGTACAGAGTACAAAACTGAGAACTGATTTACGATAGAAGACAGTAGGCATTTATGTCTTCAGCTAAGGAAACAGTGAAATTGAAGATAACAGAAACAATAGATAATTATTCTCATATTAAAACCAACTAGATGCCCTGATATCTCAAATTTATTTTTGGAATAAAACTCGACATGTTTCGGACAGTTCCTCTGTCCATCATCAGGAGTTTTTTACGGTACACACAGCAAACCTGTATGACATATACCATTGCTGTGTGTACCGTAAAAAACTCCTGATGATGGACAGAGGAACTGTCCGAAACATGTCGAGTTTTATTCCAAAAATAAATTTGAGATATCAGTGCATCTAGTTGGTATTATTATAAGAATTTATCACGATGCACGGGCACCTGAATGTCAGATTCAGAAACAATAGCAAAGTGAAGCAGATATAAGGAAGAATAAATAAAAGAAAACATGTAACAGCATTTATGTCCGAAATTTAATAGGGAGCGAATTGTTATTCTCTTCAACCATAACAAAGACACGTAACTCAATCAATTTAAGCACGTAAAATCCGACAGTTCACCATCTCTAGCATAAACACCCCAAAATCTGTCGCCATATTGAGGCAGTTCAGTTCAATCAGAATCACAGTGCTTATTTATTTTAAATTTTACTCAACACTGTACTTCCCGACAAATTTTTTCTCTTGCTTTGTTTCTGTTTCTGATTTTGTTTCAAGGATATTAAAAATTCTGTAAATTACTTCTACATTAATTTCTTATGAATATCACGCGTGTTACATACCACCACTTCCCTCGTGATTAAAATTCTATAAAATAATTCTACGTGGGTTATTCGGAGAGTAAGTACCGTCTGCGCATATCTCTCGCGCATCCTCGAGACTGTCACTTTGCGCATGTGCAGTGACTTTCTCTATCAATTGGGAAGACACAGACGCCATTTCGTGAAATTCGTGTTATGTTTATGTTTGGTCCTGTGCGTTAAACATGTTTAAGACGATTGAAGGGGCCGCCGACTGTGAAATACGGTCTGTAATTCGTTTTTTGAACGCTAGGAATGTGCTACCTAGTGAGATTCATCACCAGATCTGTCAAGTGTATGGTGACAATGCGATGAGTGATGGAATGGTTAGGAAATGGGTTCGGATGT
>Ga0123354_10009803_pt1 | contig 14719 bp, 10 predicted proteins | sample TergutLab28metaG_2_FD_97872 | JGI IMG/M metagenome (GOLD analysis project Ga0123354, IMG submission 97872) | Labiotermes labralis P4 segment gut microbial communities from Petit-Saut dam, French Guiana - Lab288 P4 | ecosystem: Host-associated > Arthropoda: Insects > Digestive system > Gut ... | reverse complement strand
TTATATTTATATAAAATATATATATATATATATATATATATATATATATATATATATATATATATATATGGATTGTACTCCAACAGCCAGATATGGACAAAGACTGGTAAAATTGTTCAAAAGCCACTTGTGGGACTCATACACAAACACACACACACACAGACATGACAATACCAATAGCCTATCTTTATGTATAGAATAAGGGCAGCAGGTCAATAAAAAGTGACAAATGTAATGAACAGACAGCCAAGCCATTTATTTACAGTGGAATCAAATTAAAGAAAAAATAAAGAGTAAAGCAACAAAAAATGAGATGGTAGCAGAAAAGGAGAACATAGGGCGAACAAAATAGTTAGTACTGTCATTTGTGTTCATTGTGATTAACTTCTTTTTTCTGATGTGTATTTCTTCCTTCACAAAGTAGGTCTCATGGACCAATTCAGTAATATTCAAGAAAAATGGCATAAGAGAAAACTAATACATAGTATTTACTGGAGTTACGAAAACCCACACAGAATGATAAAAGAAGAGTGTAATGTTCAAAGAGTGAAAGTCTGGGTAGGCACCTGGGCAATGGTGCTTGTACCTCTCTTTATTAAAACTGCTGAAATTTCTACAAAGCACAGGAAACAGACAGAACAACACCATGAATAGAAGTGTGGTTTGGCAGCAGGATGGACCTCCATCACATTTTGGACGCACTGTTTGTGCTTTTCTGAATGATAAATATCCAGCGTGGTTTGGTGGCTGTGGATCAGCTGAATGGCCCCCCAGTGTCTGCTGATCTTACACCAAATTGGGGTATAACCAATAACAAAATGTAGAGCAAGAAACCTGCTCATATTTTTTAAATAAAGGAACAAATGCATGTAGAATATAACAGTTCAAATGTAAACAACTTCGTACAGAACGTTGTAAATAAGGGCTTTGATACTTGAAATGTGAGTTGAATATAGTGGACAACAACTTGGACAATTTCTGTAGTTTGTTACTGTCACTTGGCTGGTGGTGGTTGTAAATCAAGTATTATTTCACTGAATTATGAGTATATATATATATATATATATTGGGAATATTATGGAAGCCTGCCATATGAGGCACAAATGGCCAGTAATTCATATATCATAAAAGAGAAACAATATCTGTCAAAACTGTATCAAATGGGTAAAATTAAGAAATCTAACTAAAACACCATAAAATAATAAATTACATACCTATGAAGAACTCTGTGTGAATGCAAATAATAAAGTGCTGACACTAAATCGCAAACAATCTTATGCACTCGATTTTCTGGCAAATAGCCTTCTTCTCCTAAAATTTCATATAGTTCCTTTTCAGCATATTCAGTTACCACAACAATCTAAAATTAAACAATGCAAAGTCATTCAATGAATGTAAAAAAGATAAAGTCAAGTTCATAACCAAGAAATCAAAAAAATGTTTTTGAACTGATACTGCATATTACCTCATTCTCAGTTTCAAATGAATCTAGCATCTGTATAATATTTGGATGGTGTAGATGTTGTTGAATCTCAAATTCCTGTCTCAAACTCCTCAATTCTTTTTCAGAGCGTCCTCGCTGTAAAAGAAATATCTGTCTTAATTTCACAAATGCAAGTCCGTAAGTGTATTACTCTAACACAGTAAAAAAAATTTCATTCAGAAAATGCAATGGCTACATAATTTTGATGGTGACTGTCAGGTTCACTAAACTGCTATGATTAAAACCTGGAATAAAAAAAAAAATAGGAACAAGCAGTTTAAAAAAATCCAATTTTTATATGCAAAACTACGTTCAACAAACGATAACATTGCTTCAATTTTTTTGTAGTCGATTTAGTGACACTGCCAGGAACTCAGGCTGTATAATGTAAAATGATTGGATGACAGTGAATATTCAATTAGAAAGGATAGAGAATGTAGCATCCACAGGCCAATCTAAGGTACTGTGCTGTCAATGGCCTAGAGGAACTGAGGAAAGCAATGAAAAATCTGTTAGGATTGTTTGTGTTCTTGCAAAGACTGAAAACAAGCACCTCTGGAACACAAGAAGCTTTACTGTTTCAGGCAACATGCTTGGTATGTTTATTTGTAGGATTGATATTCATTGCTTGAGAACATATTTAGTGGTTACATTTTTTAAGTGCAAAGGTCATATTGAATCCCACACTTTAGGATAGATTTGGATCACATATATGTGCTACTTGTTGGGTAATTTTAGTTCAGTTAGGTTAGACTAGTTTACCGGAAGACAGCCTTAACCCAATCGGCACTTTTACCTGCAGACAAGTACAAATATAATTTACATCCTTCTACTACAAGGAAACCACTTATGTGTGCATTATGCCAACTGTAGAGGGTGGATTACGTCAACTGCACCAAATATTGGTCCCTATTATGCATACCCCGGAAAAAGTTAGTATTTCTTCAGGACTACTATATTAATTATAGGTCACAATAATCTACTCGTTTGTATAGGTTATGTTCATACCGATTCCTTCAAACAAAAGAGACAAGAAGTGTTATAGCACACACCTTCCGTATAATTTTAAAAGCCACTATTTCCTCTGTTCTAAGACATTTTGCTTTATATACTCGCCCAAAAGAGCCTTCGCCAATCAAACCTAAAACGTGGTACTTTTCCATTGTTCTGGCACTTCACGTTTCCGTACTTCGAAGAGGCCGCTGTTTCACTACATCTCACTGTTACGCATTTGACTATGCTGTTTATTCTGTGTTAGTGTCACTCGATCGCACGTGATAGCCGTTGTTTGCTACAGTGTAGCACGTTACTTAACAGTAAGTCATTAAGATTACACGTCACGCAGTATTTCGTATATGACCCTAATAACGACACAAAGCTTCTGTCGTTTCATAAAGGAGAATCTGAATTACAGGGAGAGTATTTCGTTTTCCCGAAATTTAATTTCATAAAGAACTGGTATACCACATAAATGCAGCAGTTTGGGTTTTTAATGTAAATACGACCCGTTTGTGGCAGAGAATGGAATAGTTAAAATGCCCACCATTAATAGAATTTACACAAAAGGAAGCTGAATGAATAGGGCCTACAGCCACACTACCTAATAGTACACAACAAAATTTCGCCATATGTCTTAAGTTTGTCGGTTCGCGAGAGTTTAGTACTGTAGTAATCTGAATAGGTTCAGAAGAGGTGAGTGTGCTGTTAAATTTGCTCACAAATCTTGTATATGTGGAAGAAGCACCTGATTGTAGGCTGCGTATACCATTTCCACCAAGAGTAATAAAACTCTGCCCCTGCCCAATGAGGTTTGAGGTTCTGACCGCAGTGGCACAGACAGGCTGTAGGTACTGTCATTGGGAGGATCCCGCCTTCCCATTCTTCATGATAAAAAAAAAAACATTTAAACCCAAGTGCCAAACAGTGTGGAGTCACATTCCAGAAGATGCCTCTCACTATGTGTGACATCTTGCTGTCCAACAGAGAAGGATAAAAATTTATACATAAGCTAAGTAATGGAAATAGTCTTAAGTGAAACACTCTTCAGGAAAATGTGTTGGGTGTAATATTGTTCCTGTGACTGTAATGTACCAACACAATATTTTCTTAGTCTTATTACTTTCTGATAATCCTGTGCATAAAAATCCATTCTGCAATTCCTAAGTCATTATGTGTACAGACAGACTGAGGAGTTTTTAATAGAGACTCACGTGGATGTGAATAACACTCAGAATGGGATGTTTTGCTTCCCCCTGCTTGCTGTGCATTTTTGTGTTTAGTCATCTGTGAATTTCTGCTACAAAGCATGTTGTTACCTCTCAAAATCCCATCTGTGTTCCAGACCATATACAGATTTATCACCATTCCATCAGTGCTTTGTCTCTTTATTTGTTTTTTAACAAGCTTTGTACAGAACTTATACCATAGGAGCCCACAGCACTGTAATGCATGTGAAGTACACAGCCATCAATACATTGAAATTTCTGTGGGACTGTTTATAGAAGTGTATACAGAGTTCACATTAAACATTTTCATGGTGTATGAAAATTATCTTCACGGTAATTGCAAGAACTTTGTGAATTAAGCTGTAAAACTTAGAGTACAATAGTAATAGACATTAAATCTACAAGATGAGTTCCTGATGCTGTATGTATTTCTGAGTTTTGCTGGACATTCTTTTGCAGCTGAAAGGAAGAAAATGTGCCAGTGGATGCTTGTTGTTTTCATATGTGTTGTTACATTGCGAGTTCTGTTATCTGAGACTTGCCTTAGCAGAAGCCAGAAAACACACCTGCATCTTTCAGCTAAAACACCTTACCGTTACTTAGTGAATAAAAATGACTCACTTGTTCACTATCCAGGTAAAATTTTAAATTTTGTGATATTAAATATTCCAATTAGTAAACTCACGGCACATACTTTATTAACTTTTTCTTGTTATAGGTTGTAGTGTGCTTCGGATATGGATGCTTGTTCGCCATGGAACACGTTACCCTGGTTCTGAAATTATACGAAAGATGAAGGAGAGATTGCCTGTATTACGTGATTCTGTGATACAGAATCATAAATTAAAACGAGGTAACAATTGTCTCAGACCTATACAGAGTATAACTTTTAATATTTTTTTGTTAGTATGGTGTATGGTTTTATTATTTGTTATTAAGCAGTATTCCTATTGCATGTTTTTCCAGTTGTTGGGTTTGATCAGTTTCTGGATTCTTATATTAATAATTATGCAGGGCAGTACAGGAATGACTTAGTGTACCCATGTTTACTGCAAAACTGCATGAATTCATTTGCATATTAGTTATTTTATATAAACAATGAAACTAATTTTGATTCCTCCTCATAAAGTTTTATCAGCTGTGACTTGTGTATCGATGAATCATAAAAAAAGTTTTCCACATTGTTAATTATGTGACTGTGTATTTACTTAATGAAGTAGAAGGAAATGTTTTTTATGATCATCTAGTACCTAACTTATCACCACAAGTTTTGCAGTAATAGGCATGTGCCTACAATAAATGGACATGAAGGCCAACACAGAGTGCAAAGAATACATTTTGAAAATAATTGTATCACTGGAGGACACCTTTAAACTTTACTTTGATGTGGTAGTGGCTTATAAAGTTCAAAGTATGATGGTGGCAAGCCAAGAAACCTGTTAAAAATTGCAGCCACAAGTAAGCATGTTTTAGAAACAACATACACCATACATATCATGCTTATTTTGTGTACTTACTGTATCTTCATCAACACTGAGCATAACTCAGACCTGGCAGTGTGAAATAACACTCAGATTTAAACTCATGGCTCTAACAAAAATCTGTTAATTCATCTCCATAGCAAAATATTTAGTTTACAGAATAATTCACATAATTTTAACTTTATGAAGTTAGTATATGAAGGACAGAATCACGAAAATGTTATGTCTCATGAAAAGTCCAACTCATTAAAACTGACAGCTTTCACCTCGGAGTTTCTGTTGTGTGTGTACTCAGTACTGACACACTGGTTTCTTTAAATGCATGTAGATCTATGTTATAAATGATCATGCAGTACAGTAGTTCAAGCTTTACAGTTTAGTAAAATAGTACATCGTAATAAAGACTATACAAATTTCATCAAATTCCATTTATGCAGATTATAGTTATTGTGTAGAGACATGGCATTCACATACTATTATAATATTTGTGCCAGAAAAAATTAAACAAGTGGGGAATGCACACGTAATGTAACAGTTGTGGTTTATTATATCTTTTGTCTGTAGGTTATCAGTTTCTAAGCGTGAACATCAAATTATTTTATGCAGAACACTGGAAAATGTGTTTAAAATGTGTCTTTCCACTTTTTGCAGAACACACACTAAGTTTTCTCCATATATTAGGAGCAAAATTTACCTTTTCAATTGGAGTGCTGTTGCTACAGTATGGAGAAAACTTACAGTGTGTTTAGTAACAGGAAAGAATGAAGCTTGAAAGTCTTATTTTAGTAGAATACTGCATGAAGAGAAGGTAACAAAAGTGTCTTTTGAATGCATTCTAAATGCAGTCAAGGCTTTCTTTGGTTGCCTGCATGGGATGTTCGGTGTACCTCATTACACTGGAGGCGTGAATGGAAAATACATGTAGGTCTTTATATAAAGTGTCCATTGTATTTACTGTAAGCGATTTTAACCAACACTAATGTGGCTTCAAAATTTCTCATAACCTAGTGCAGTATCAAATTTTATGAAGAGTGTTTTGGCATTTTTGAGGTTGTTGGAGACAGATGAATGAACAGAGCAGTTTAAAAAGGCATTCCACAGGAATGTGAACATATCTAAAATGTTTTCGTTATTGCTTCTATGTACTGAATATAATGAAATTATGTGTTCTGTACTGGAAAATATCAGACTTTGACAGTAAGGAGTTAATTAAAAGAAATTGTTGCATTTTTTTGTGTTCTTGCTGCTGCTGTTATTATTACTATTCCTTCATGCAATCAGGACAGCTTTGTAAGGAAGAAATAGCTGCACTGCAGGCTTGGTCTCCTCATGTGGAAGAGGCTGATGAGAAACGTCTTGCTCATGAGGGTGAAGATGAAATGGTTGAATTAGCAGAGAGGTTTCAGAATCGTTTTCCTCAAATACTACCAGAAGTTTATACAAATTCAACATTTCAGGTATGAAGTCCTAACTAAGGCCATTCTTCTTATAAGTGTATGTTACGAACAAAGATAAGGTACCTCTACTAATAGGTTGTATTCCATTACAGTTCCGATACACTGCAACACAGCGCACTGTTGAAAGTGCTCGTCATTTTAGTGTTGGGCTCTTTGGACGAAGAGTGAGTCGCCATGTTTGGTTTCCAGAGGCCATGTACAGAGATCCAGTTCTCAGGGTAAATTCAAGAGGAGTGTATTTGTGCTTCAGTTTATTTTTTAACATTATCATCCTGTGCAACCATATGCCAGTCTCTAAAATGTACTGGGGAGTGGTCTAGCATGCCATATGCTGGTGTCTGTGTGTTTACTGGGTAGCACTCTCTAGGAAACCTAGTAAAGTAAATATTTGTTTGTTACATACCAATTTATTGAGATGTGTTGTGATTATGAAGACTGACATCACCTGTTGATATATCACAATTGCAATTTAGTATGGTAATCTTCAAAACCCTTGCAAATGTTATTTCTATAGTAAAACCAACTAGATTCATCAATGTTTCAAATTTATTTTATTTTGGAATGGCTCTCTATGTGTTTTGGACGGTCTTTCCTTCCATCATCAGGAGTTCAAGACTGTACATACAGCAACAGGCATTTGTCAAGCAGATACTGCTGTCTGCCTGCTAGCGGGTACCTGCTAGCAGGCAGACATCAGCTTTAAAACTTCCAAATTTTATTGAAAATTTAAACACAATGAAGGAGCATAAACACTCTGGAACAAGGATTTATAAACTATGCAACATGAGGGGAAACAAGTTACAGGCTTGAAGCAAACCTAAGCAGACTTTGGCCTTTGCTTCTTTCAGATTGTAGTGTCCAGCTTCTTGGGTAAAACAAGTTAAAGGTTTGACATTCATAGGGCCATGCGTCGTATTATTTCTATAGTAAAACCAACTAGGTGCACCAATGTACCAAATTCATTTTTTTAAATTTTATTTTAGAATGACACTCTACATGTTTCGGACGGTCATTCTCTACATCATCAGTTCAAGACCATACATACAGCAACAGGAATTTGTCAAGCAGATACTGTTGTCTGCCTGCTAGCAGGCAGACAGCAGTATGATGGAAGGAAAGACTGTCTGAAACATGTAGAGTCATTCCAAAGTAAAAGAAAAAAGCGAATTTGGTACATTGGTACATGTCGTTGGTTTTACTATAGAAATAATACTACGATGCATGGCCCTGTGAATGTCAAACCTTGCAAATGTACAGTCTCACATCACAATTTTTGCACTTTACTTGAACTCTTTTTTTTTTTAACTTGTTTTACCCAAGAAGCTGGACACTACAATCTGAAAGAAGCAAAGGCCAAAGTCTGCTGAGGTTTGCTTCAAGCCTGTAACTTGTTTCCCCTCATTTTGCATAGTTTATAAATCCTTGTTCAGGAGTGTTTGTGCTCCTTCACCATGCTTAAATTTTCAATAAAATTTGGAAATTCTAAAGCTGATGTGGATTTATTGTCCATTTGGCAGTTTTATTTTTCTGTATAAAAAGTTTGTTTTGAAGTCAACAAAAGTTTATATAAAATTTGTTCTTCCCAATCCTTTATATTTCAATTTGTTACGTTTTACATATATACCATTTGAATATCTACAGACATTTATCATCATCATCATATATCTTTCATGGAGTTGGGCCACTTGTTGACCCATTCCATTCTCACCTATCCAGAAGTCTCTTCAAAGGTCTACCATGATTCCTTCTGCCCATTGGGGAGTAGTATTTCATTACCCTGAGTAATCTATTTCGAGGCATTCTATTTACATGTTGTATCCAGCTTCTCTTGTATTCCAGTAATTTGTCCAAAATTGGTGTTATTTTTAACTCCTTTGCAATTTGTGTATTTGTTTTGTAATCTGTAATTTATCTGGTACATAAAATTCACAGTTCTACTTCTTTGAATAGAAGGAAGAATAAAAACATGATTTAAGAGGTTTCTGATCAAAATAATGCTTTTCTGCCCCATTCCAGGCTGTGTATGAGTTAAAGCCTTACTTGCCCTGTCCTGCTAACAGCTGTAACTTATTCAGCAGTATAAGTGACTGAACTATATTATTTGCAGTTTTATAAATTATGTAAAAGGTGGCAAGTTGAAGTAAACAAAAATCCACATTCTTTGTTGGAACGGATGAAATTTGAGGAAGGACCAGAGATGTCTGCTGCTCTGAAAGATGTTTCCTTTCGTTTGGGGTTTAATGAAACCATGAGCACTGGTGAGTATTCAGTTAATACATACTGGTCGAATGCCTGCTGAAAATTCAAGATAAAAATTAGACATACCTCATCTCTAGTTAGTTTCCACATGTAATTCCTACATGAATCCACTGTAGAACATTACAGCCTTGGAGAGATGTCACAGTTCAACTGAATCTGCAAGGTGTGAAATGAAAATTCTGGAAAGGCAGCTTGATAGAATAATGACTTTGTTTTATTATTGTTATTATTGTTGTTATTGTTATCATTGTTGTCGTCGTCATTGTTATTGTCGTCGTCATCGCCGTCATTGTCATTGTCTGAAGGTATCTCTTCTTGTCAAACACCTTTATTCTGTTATTAGTATTTAATCTGCAACCACTTTCATTTTGTGGTATAGGTGCACACTAAACATGTAAAGCTCTAAACTTGCCCTTCAAACACTGCATAGGCAGAAGAGAAAATAAAATTTGAAGAATAAAGTGCATGCACAGCTGTATAGAGTATGCAGTTTTGGTATGTAATCTAGAGGTACATTTTTCCAGCAGTGGTTGACACAATAACTTAAAACTACGGCATTAATTCCAGTACCATTTATTACAGCCATCTTGTCTTGCCATTTTATGAAAGTGAGATATGTGTTTGGTTGTGATGGAAATGAGTGACAAGAGAACACACTTGACAAGTATCCTGACATACAAACTGCTTAGACAAATTACCATCCACATTATTAACGTTACTTTTGTAAATACATAAACTGTTCAAGACAAGAAAAAAATTTTTGTTTCAGGTGATGGTCTTCTTTTGTATATTACTTGTTCATTTGAGACAGCTTGGGACCATCGTGCACAGTCACCATGGTGTGCTGCATTTTCAGAAAATAACATGAAGGTAAAGATATCAAAATATTTTAATATTAATTGCTGATATGAATCTGTTCATGCTGACAGGTGGAACATTTAGTGTTATTATGACTTAAGAAAGCACTTTTGATGTGTGGCAGTGTATGCAACTGACCCAGGATTATGTCCAGTGGCAGGCTTTGGTATAAACAGTTATGAACCTTTGGGTTCTGTTACCATCATATTAAGTTTTTTTAAGTTACTTAGGATTGCCTTGTTCTATGATGTGACATACCAAACCGTGTATTATCACACCCAGTAAGAAAGCAGTCTTTGTAGTTACTGCATTGAGAATTTCCAGATCTTCCTGAAGAATATTAACATATTGTTTGAACCCATTATAACTGGGGAGTGTCTGGGATAGAGGAGTTGGTATCGTGACTTGCTACAGGCTGGATGGTCCAGGGTTCATATCCTGGTAAGGCAAGATTTCTGGACCTGTCCAGACTGGCCATATGGCCCACCCCGTCCTTGCACAGTGCGTACCAGGTCTCTTTCCCGGGGTAAAGCAGCTGGCGCAGGGCTTTGACTGCCCACCCCATTCTAGCACTGTGATTGAGGGATTGAGAATGGGTTTAGCTGTACTGCTACCTCCTCTCTTGTGCCTGCTGGGTCTGTTATGGGACAGCCTTTTTCCTTTATAGTCGGTGATTACTCCTTAACACTGTAAATGAAAATGTAAAATATATATATACTGTATATAAAATGGAACAATATAGCCTGTAGTTTGTACATTCCATTGTGCTGCTTCTGTAGAATATGAAAGTTGTGATCAGATGTTCATGAAGTTTGCACAGCTGTTATATTTGTATGGTCAGTGTTTTTTGCTAAATGTTATGGCTGTCTGTTTGTCTTCATCAGGCAATCACCATTAGATGTAAATGGAGTGCTAAATGTCCTTAATTGTACCTGTGGAGTCCCAAATTTTCTAGGAATCATAATTAATTATATTATAAAATATAACTGTAGTAAAACATTATTAAAATCCTTTTGTTGTAATTCATTCAATAATTTTGGTTCCACACAGCATTCAGTTGCTCATATTCTACATTATGTTTTATTCATGTTTCACAACATGATCATTGTTTTTGTCAGCCTCATCTTTCGCTGTTTATTTGAAACTTTACTTCCAAACCTGTTGTATGTATATTCTTTTATTTCTTAATAATTGTGTTATCTTTGCATTATATTGCATTTATGTTGGATGAAATTGGAAGCCTTTTATGTATCTTGGCATTTATGGTTTTTTAGAATGTTCATACAGTGTTTGTAGTGTGCTTGTGGGTTCAGATGTGTACACATGACACATACTGACTTTGTTAATGTGAAATTGTGACTTACATGTTGCAATGACAATTGAGTCTGTTGTTCAAATTGTTCAAACTAAACTAAACCAGACTAAACTATAAAATCAGTCTGAGGTGCTTGTTGCAGCAAGAGGTTTATATTAGGTTGTAGCTGTAACCACAGAGGCATCAGAATAGTTTAACTGTAACTTACATCGATAGGTGCACATTGTTTGTAGTTGATCAGAGGATGGACAGACAGACATATGGACAAACGTATCTCAGTAGTAGGGTTAAGGAGACGGAACTGTAAAAGTTCCCATTCCTTCAGTTTGTCACATGAGGATTTTCTGGTGTATGATGATACTTATGCTATACTTGCAGGTCTTTGAATATGCTGAAGACCTGGAATACTATTGGATAGATGGCTATGGATACAACATCACATACAGACAAGCCTGTCCACCTGTTAAAGATATGATGCAACATTTTCTGTGAGTTTTTAAAATTGGCTTGCAAATAATTGACACCTGAGTGTGTGTAAAAAAAGACTAGAATATGCATTATAATGGAAGTAAATTATGCTGAAAGGAGGAATCATACACACATTATGCTTAAAGTTTTTGAGTTTTAAATATGCTGTTTTTATGTTAACTGTTGTTTCATCAACACTGTGCATAAACAAGTAGTTCTCATTGTACTTTACTGTGTACTTGTATGTCAAGTGTACAGTACTTTTAAGGCCTTTCTTACATAAATGCAATGTACTGTTCCTGTTCTCTTACTCCTAAATATTACATTTTGCAGCATCTCATGCTATGTACTGCCCAAACTTCTTATCCTGTACAATACAGCCTGATTGTGACAGATTTTCAACTACTAGAAAACATTTTGCACCAGCAAACAGTTTATGCAGTGTATCATAAACGTCCAAAAGTCATTTTTCTTATATACTGTTTGGGTATAGAAGGCTTTCAGCAGGTATGAAAGGAGTACAAAAGGAATAATGACAGCTCTGAAAAATGTAGGCTTAAACGATGTGAATCTTCCCTAATTTACTCTGAGTTGGTTTTAATTGTGTTGTAAGTAGTGTTAATACTCTGACAGGCCTGATATCACAGCTTACTAGATAGAATGTGCCAAGAAGAACAGTCTGTGCTCTTATTTTTGTGCTCAGAGTTTATGAAAATTAGTGAAATTTACAGAAAAATGACAGTGCAGTATGATGTAGTGTGTATGTATTAGAGGAGAGTTTGATATTTGAGGGAGGTAATATATGCAGACAGCCTCCTGTAAAATGGGTACCAGGTCTTTCCCAGGGGTAAATTGCGGCCGGGGCGTGCTGCTGACCACTCACCCCTTCTAGTGCCGTGGTCATGGAGGAGTAGAGCTATACCTCTACCCACCCTCTGGACCACACTGGGCCTGTAATGGTATCACTTTACCTTTTACCTTTTTTAATATATGCAGATGGTTGCTGTGTATTCTAATTTTTCATGTACTGTCACATGTTCAGTGTCAGGAACAGATAAATCAACATACCCAGCAAACCCAAAGAATCAGCATTGGTAGAATTCAATTTGAAATTGATATGATGAGATGAAAAGTGTTGTGCAAAAATGATTTAAGGTCCCACTCAAATTATTTTATTCCGGTAGAATATGGAAAGTCACAGACGTGACCAAATGCTTTTAAAAGATCCTGATTTCACAAAAAAATGCATTTTGTCAATTTTGCCAAAACATTTAAACAATAAAGGTGCCTGTAATGTTTTACTTGTCTTTATCTGATTAAATCTTCAGTGAGCAATTTGAATGTAGTCCAATACTGACTGTCAAAATGTGACTGGTTCCTTTATCTTCCCAGTCTTTGAGCATGTTGATACATACATCTTTTCTTTGGATATATGTAATGTGTTAAAAGTTTACAAGTACTTATGTGTATGAGTACATTAAGAAACTCGCATTAATATGTAAAAAATATGTCCGTGTCATCACTTCTGATTATGTTTATCATCATGCCTTCAATCCATAAATTATATTTCAGTGCAGAAGAAATACCTGGAGAAGAACACAAAGCTCCAGCTGTAGTGTACTTCACACATTCTGGTACTGTACTAAAGTTGCTTGCTCACCTTGGTCTGTACAGAGATGAAAGTGCTCTACTTCATAGTAACTTTCACGCAACAGGGAAACACAGAAAATGGAGAGCTGGACGGATTGACGGCTTTGGATCCAACTTGGCATTTATACTTTTTAGGTGTGTGTGGTTATTTATGTTGATGTATTTTAACACTAGTCAACAATGATATGCCTATATACAAGTGTTATTATGTTATATTCATTAATTTTATGTTGCATACTTATAATTTTTTCCCACTATTTTCCACCTACAATGTCTAATGCAGTACCTATATGTCTGTTCAGATTATCTCCATTAATTTGGGATGCACTCCTCAGCAATTTCAGTGTAGCATGCTTTCATTGATGTAATGATTTTGAGGAATTTTATCACACAATCATTTCTGCTACTTGAAGTTGTAATTACCTTGTCTTTTTTTTTTTGGTCTGATTCTGACTGGACTCACTTGACTTTTTTTCTTCCCTGTATTTGATATGCATCCACATTTGACTATAAATGATATGAATTTTCCTTGTTTTCTTTTGTGTCCTCTGATCTGTTTTGACAAATTTTGTAAGATTCTGGTATTCTGAGCATTTGGACATTCTACATTTCTTATCTGGATTGAATGTTTTTATTTTTAAGGTATGAGGTAAACAGAAATATAAACACCAAACTTATATATAATTTAATTTTCCATGTTTTACATATTTACTTTCATAACTTAATGGTAGGATGCCAAATTGAATCACTGAACCACAGAGTTGAAGAGCATCTGGTCATGACAGCTTCAAGTAACATCAGTAAATCACACCTTCCCGAAGTGGATCAATATTATGGGTGCTGAATTTTGTTAATGTGTTTCAAATCAGGATGTGTTATTCATTTGTCTTTGAAGTAAATTTCATTTTACAGGTGCAACAAGCAGCTAAAGGTGTTAACATTGCATCAAGAGAAACCTATCACTTTACCTGGCTGTCCTGAATTAGAATTATGTCCATTCAGTGCTTTGAAGGAGCAGTACAGAGAAAGTTGGACTGACTGCAACTTTGACCGTATTTGTAGTCTGCGTCCAGAGGCTGCTTGATATGTAGGATTTTGAAAATGCATTTGCCAGATATTTTAGTATGTTACTGTACTTTACATTCTCTGAACCGTGCATCATGATACATACACTTGCAAATGACCAATGAGATGCACACTTTTTCTCATTAATTTATTCCAATTAAACTATCCTCTACACGTTTTGATCATATCATGTTAGCAGCTAGACATCCCATAGATGTATTGTAAAATAATGTATGCTGCATGTACAGAAGTAACCTCCTGATGATGAACAATTATTTGTTTAAAACATGTGGAGGATATTCGTATATATTCACCAACACATGCACACTTTTTAGATGACACTATAAAACTTTAATTTGTTAAAATAGTTAAAATCTCCGACATGTTTCGGTTTATATTTAAACCATCTTCAGGGAGCTATTAGTTCATGCTAAAGTTACTTATATCACTTGTTGCTA
>Ga0123354_10009802_pt1 | contig 14719 bp, 8 predicted proteins | sample TergutLab28metaG_2_FD_97872 | JGI IMG/M metagenome (GOLD analysis project Ga0123354, IMG submission 97872) | Labiotermes labralis P4 segment gut microbial communities from Petit-Saut dam, French Guiana - Lab288 P4 | ecosystem: Host-associated > Arthropoda: Insects > Digestive system > Gut ... | reverse complement strand
CTGATCTTTGCTCCAAATCGAGCAGTTTCTTAGAAACCTCACACACAGGTTCACTTGACATGCTGTCACTCTGACAGAATCGCACTGAGCTGAGGCTGCATATGTGACACCTCAAGACATGTCTCAACATGCACAGACTTGTTTCAATCCGCTCATTGCCTTCTTTCCTGCTTAGGTAGATAAATTATTGAACATCCCTCGTATGTTACAATCCCTTAGTTACAGGTGACATTTTGTGGTACATAACTAAATGCAGTCCTGGAAAGTACCCCAAACCAAGGAAGGTGTGTGTAGTCTAATGTGAAGGCACTCTTTAGATTTTTATATGGTTTGTTTGGAGTTAAAAAACAGTGTGTTACATAGAGATCTCTCTGATTCTGTCTGTAACCTAGTACCAGAATGTAATCTGTTGGCAGATTTTTATGAATGTTACTGCAGGAGTTTTTGACAAAAACTGTTGAAGATGCATAAGCTGTGTAACAGTTATATAAACTGCCAGCCAGTCAAAATTAATTTTTACATTTTTCCCTTTTTTTTTTTTGGTTTGTTTGTGTTTGTTTGACTGACTGACTTTTGTGAAACTCATTGTGAAAAATCTCCCATGTATTGCCACTGATCAGTTGGGAGTTCTGAGAAAATCAGTGCAGCATACACCTTACCGTACTGCAGGGTGTAAATAAAAATATTCCTTTGTTTCCTGGATTTCTGGTCTGATTTGCACAACATTGGCACAGGAGATGTCAAGAACAGTTTATGGTGTGAGTATTGCATTTTGTGAAAAATTGCTTACTGAAACCCATACTCAGAGTCGTGTATTGCTTGAGTTGAGTACAATTTGGTGCAGTTTAGAATCTCTGTACATAATTGTTTTGATTGATGCAAGATTCTTAAAGTCTCAATAGAAAACGCCATACACATCAACATAAGTGATTTACACTTACAAGTGTACCATGAAACTATGGCATTTTGAGAGTAAAGAATGCCCTGATAAGGCCTTGGCATTTTGAGAGTAAAGAATGCCCTGATAAGGCCTTTGTACTGTGTTAGGCATACCATTTGCAGTCCTGGTTCTTGGAAACAGAACTAACACTAGGAAGGGTTTTAAGTGTTTTATGCATCGCTACATCCAGTATTGGCATTTGGAATATTGTTAGGGTTCTCAGATAGGGCCATTGCACTTGAAAAGGTAATGTAATGCAGCTTTTGTTTTTTGGGACCTCCATGTTTCTTTCAGACCTGCCTTGGCCACTTCTGACATTCAGTTTAACCGTTTGCAGTAGCAGGTCTATAGTATTCTTACACTGTGATACTTTTCACTACGTACATAAAAGTTCACTCACCATGCTCGGTGATCACAGGCCAGAGAGGTTTGTAGACCCACAGTTGTAAGCATTTTCCACCATTGATTTTCACAATTACGTGCAAAAATTTGGCAGGGAGTCAGGGCTGCCACACCCTATACAGGTGTGTAGGCTTATGAAGCTGTGCATTTGAGATCTGTTCGTCTGGGATATTGCTGTGTCACTAGGTGTTCAGAGTCTTATTAGTGAATCAGAGCGAAACAACTAGCTTAACAAACCGAACCTAAACGTAGTCAGATAAAACACAAAAAAAAAAAATTGTATTATTATCTGTATATGTTTTGTTTTATAGTGTTTTATCTGACTCCTGTTTAGTTTCAGTTTGTTAAGCTAGTTGTTTTGCTCCGGTACGCTAATAGGGCCCGTATGTAGACATCTCTACACCACATGCGCATGCATGCATATAGCTAGTTCTTAAGTTCCCCAAGACAACCTGAAGATGGCCAGTACAGGCCGAAATATGTAGGTGTTCCATCATATAGTCATTAAATACACCTCAGTGATACAGTTGTGTTTGACTACATACCATTTCCCAGTTTCACACACACAATGGGGATGACACACTTCCTAGATTAATGACGTTCACTTGGGCAACAAACATGTAGTGATGGAAAGCAATATGCTAGACGAATGGTGTTAACAAAAATTATATGTTAGTTGTGTCTTAGTTAATGAATACTGTTGAGTGTCATTGATACTTGTCACTCTCAGGGTTTGCATGGATATAATCCCTCTTCTGTGTCAGTAGTCATTTGGTACCAAACTTAAGTGCTGAGTGTGATGTGTGACAGACCATAATTTAAATGGGGACTGTATAATAAAGGCCAAGATAGGTTGTTGGCTGCACCCGTCTTTTAGCACGTTGAGCATCCCACTGCATGGTGGGTGTGCCTGATGTTAGACACCAAAGGGTTAACCCCAGCAGCACATTTATACGTTCCCAGCCACCAGTGGGCCAGGTTGTGAAGTCACTCTTTGGTCTCATCTGATGTGGTTGTGTCATTCACTGGGAATGAACTGTGTGTGCTGTCCGGTGCCCACTCTCAATTGTCGTGCAGTTTGTCTTCTGGGATGTGGCACTGTAGTTAGGGCGATCTTTCTGAAACTTTGCCTACCAAACTATGGTGTCTGTGTTATATGAGGGTTCTTCAGTGAACCAGTCCTCCCATTCAGGGAATAATTTCATTTATCAGCTCTCTATAATCTGCTTTACTTCTATGTATATAAGAAAGTAATGTCACATGAATGAGGGGTGTGCTGTCAACTTTTAACTTCTAGTTTCCGTTTGAACTGGAATCAGTTGTCTACAAAGGCCAAACATGCTAACACAGCCACTTTCCTCACTTGTGCCAAGTGTTTAGCAACCAGTGTGACAGTAGCTGCTCCAGCACAATACTCAGGTGAACAAAACAGAAATCACGTAACTTACATCTCATAATTTTGGTCATTTCAAACAAAATGGTTTTACTTAAATCCTCGGCATTCTAAGACTGGTAATTACAACACACTCGTACATTCTTTTAATTTTAATGTATACAGTCTCTTGTATATTTACTTTTCCTACTTAGGATGCAAAAATAAAAAAACATACAATTTCTACTCTTTTACTGTCTGACATGTATTTGTGTCCCTGCTTGAACTTTTTTAAATATCTCATAAAAAAAAGAATTCAGAATTTCAGCTAGAAACATTCAACAATCCAATTACCTTATACAATCTTTAATGCAGTGTACTTATTTTGACCTTGAATCCAATTAATTGGTGAGACATTTTAAATCATATGATTATTTATACAGATTAAGAAACATACTGCCCTAAATATATATATATTTGAAATTTCATTATCCAAGGTATTAATCGAAACCTCATTATACCTTACCACCTAAATACTGATCTCTTATATTATACATGATTAAAAGTATAAAAAAATAATTTGAAAACCTTTTCAAGTTCAGAAAGTGCTAGTTGGTTTATCTAAGTGTGAATGGGTGTTGTGCTCTTATTACGGTGGTTTTTGGTAGTGTTGGTGTTAGTGTGTCAGCAAGATTTTTATATAGTTCCCTTATAAATATATACATATATATCTATATATACATACATTTAGGTAGTGGTATGGATAATGATGTACCTATCAGGTTATGGAGTGTTTTGTTCGCATTTTTGTTGTGAGTAAATATTGTATGCTGTGTATGGCTCTGTATTATGGCTATTGATAAACTTAATACAGTTATGATTGTAGTAACTTAAACTTTCACATCCATATATTGTTATGATAAAGCCATAGAAATGGAATTATAGATTGTAAACATCGCCTGTATGCTTTATTTACAAAGCTTTAACTTTTCCCTCAGTTGTGCAGAAAATAGTTTGTGGTTGTGGTTGCAGAGTTCAGAATTGTGCATTGTGTACTGGAAACAATAGAGCTGTGCATTGGAGCCTGAAATCACATGTACTGTAAAGTTTCAGAATGAAGTGTGGAAGTTCTCATAGTTTCGACTGTAAGTTTGGACATTGCCATAATCTTTAAAAAAAATTCAGATGTAGGTGAACCACCAAGATGACGGGCAGTGCCCATAACTTGTCATGACAATGATCGTATACCATCATCACTTCCTTTATGGTTACATTCGTAAGTATATTGTTTCTAAGGTAGCATTTATGTTTATGATTTCTTAAATGTTTGTGTGAAAACTCCTTGAAAATGCGTTTAATTTATTGAAATTGTGTGGTAACAGGTACACGTCAGGATAAAATGATATTCAGATAATTTCATGACAACATTATGGCGTTTGGTTCCAGAATGTTAGCGCATACATATTGGGGAAGAGTGAATTGTTGCATATGTTGGATATGTAGCTTGTGTGGGGGACACAAATACATAAAGAATTTTTGTAGGGAATATGACCTGTTTATACCTTCTGGTGCCCAAGTTGAATTCGAGTGACATCCAGTGTGATGTTAAGAAAACTGGTCGTTGATTGAGAGCATCGCTAAGTACATGTAAAGTGAAGGTGGTCATTTAAGTCATGTGTCTTGCAGAGTACACTGGGCCCTTAAGGGGTAAGACTGAAGGGGAGATGGGGAGCATGACATTGAGGTAGATCTTGGGGAGAAAGGCTAGGTGGGTGGAAGGAGCTGGCTCAGGATTGTTGTTCAATAGTCAGTTTTGACAAGCAGTGCAAGTAGTTAAAATAATGCATGGTACATATCAATTTATATTGTTGTAGTATTAATATGATAATACAGAAAATATAGGTTAAAGTTTCTTATATACACATTTGGTTCATATAGGACTCGAAGGGCAACATTAAAAAGGGACATTTGCTTTTTTGGTGCATTCGCAAAATTGCAAAAAGTGATTATTAGCTTTTTCAGGCCTGTCCGCTGCCCACGGGGAACAACACGGCTCCCACTGGACAGATTTTTCATGAAATTTGATATTTTGAATATTTTCTGAAAATCTATTGAGAAAATTCATCAAAATCTGAAAAGAATAAAGGACACTACATGAAGACCAATTGACACTTGTGATCATATCTCGCTCATTACTGTAGTCTTGTGGAACATGAATTATTATATTCAGTTCCCTTTGTTCCAAAAAAAAATGGATGCAAATAATAATGTTACAGTGAAATGTAATTAAACTCTGACAAATAGCTGAAAATGTGTGAAATGCAGTACACAAATATACGCAGTGTTTAAATACAGTAACATTTCATTCATCTGATTTGCATAGGACCAGACAGGTGCAAAAATATAAGATATTCCAGACTATCAGACAATACAGATACTGACCGAAGATCTTAACTGATAATTTGTTGTTGCTGCTCCTGCTCTTGGGCTGTACAACTAATCAGAGGAGTATTCCATTTGGATATCTCCTGCAGTTGCTGGTTCAGGGTCATCAGGGTATTCCTCTGTGTTTTCTGGGGACTTCACAGCTAAAGAAGTTGATGGAGTAGGAGACAAGAGGTCAGGAGATACCACAACAGTTGATGTACAGACACTCTTGGAGGCCATTTGAACATGTCCACAGGATCTGCCTGTTTCTTTGATGAAGCTTATTTCTGGTAATAAGCAGAACTTCCAGCATTGGGATAATCCCCCCACCATGGCAGATTATCTCATGTTGGATTAAAGGAATTTTGGTGTACTTGATAAGAATGTAAAAATGTTCATGAAAGCAAGTAGGGAGGTAGCTCCACTCATTCTTCACCTTGGCAGCAGATCAAGGCAGCTTCATGCCCTGGCCAATTTACTCCAACAGAGAGATTACCTGGCACCCATTGAGTAGGAAACTGGTGAGGTTTAGAGACAGGAAATTGAACCTTAATGCTTTTGTTGTCCAATCTGTGGCCTAGTCACTATTGATTATGCTACCCTAGTGCTATTTATATATGTATACAGACAAAGTTTGAATCTGTAGCAAATAGGTTTTCAAAGACCCTGCATTACTGTCACAACATACTTCTGTTTCGTGTACATTTCTGTGAAGTACGCAAAACAGGAAGCTTAACGCAAGTTAAACATCATTGTACTGCGTCACATTTTGGAGTCCAGTGTTTTACATTAAATCCCACAGTTCTGTAACCAACAATAATAATGTTTAACTTTAAAGAATTATAAGAATCTACAGTATTTATCCTGACAAAATTTGGATACTGTCCAGTGTCTTGCGCTAAGAAATGCACTACCAGAGTAGCTTTCTCACATTCTGCCTGAAGAAGGAGGCAGATCCAGGCAGAGGCGATAGCGTAAAACTTTAGTCACAACAATGATGTACTTTTCCTGTCTGGTGAAGTATGTTCAATGTGAGGCATTTGATCATGACAAGGACACAGCTTTCGGTATGGAATTGGTAATGTATGCCAATTAAAGACAGACTGGAAATTTGTTACATGGAATTTATTTTTGAAGCATACAAACAAGCTTCAGTACAGTAAAGTTACAGTGGAGTTAAGAGTATTCAGATACTGAAAATTATTTTGGATTTACTGCAGTGAGATACACCAATACCAGAAACTGCTGCAAGGTTTTGTTACAGTGTTTTGCTATACAGTCTGAAACTGACCAGGTTACAGAATTGTACAAGTTTCAAGAACCTGGGTATTGGCATTTTAAATGAGGAATCAAACGAGACCCAAACTTCATTCTGTGTAATCTGAAATTTTGTATGACTGAGTAATTCCAAACTCATTAAGCTTGTTGCCGAACAATCTTAATGACTGGAACATTTTCCTCTCTTTCTCCTTCCACATCCAACTTTCATAATTATACAGCAAAACTTACACATTTGCTGCCCAAGGGAACAGGAAGCAGAACACATGCACTTGTAGTGCAGTCGGAAGACATTAGGAACAGAAACACACAACTGTTCTTGTGTGCATTTTTCTTGTGAAGATACCCTATTGTTTACAAGCCCAAATATTAACTTACAAAACTTGCCATACGTAGACATTTTATTCCCTCAGATGTATAAGTTGCATTGCGTGTAAGTGTCAAGGCTATCCCGGCCTTGTTCAACACATTTCACCCACACATCAACTGTAGTTTTACCTTGTACTGAATGTGGTACTGACAGTTTGAGCTTAGGTTGTTTGCTGTCTGCAGAAAACTGTACAGCTTTGGTGATGATAACTGCAACTTTGTACTCTGGATCTTCTGTATTTAGGGGAGGAACCCATGTTACTGTTACAGTTCTATGTTGTGAGTCATAGCTACATGAAATATTTCTAACGGGAGCTGGAAAATACCACTGTGACAACACCTCAGACATACAGTTTTCATTAAAGGCTTCTACAGAAAACTGTTTCTGTTGCAAAAATGCTTCTCTCAGTACAATATCAATGTCATTTCCCACTAGGGTATCCTGAAACATTCTGTACAGATATGCTGGGTTGTGGCAACATTCGACAGGCGGAATATCACGAATACTTGCTATTAGCTCCTGTTCTGCTGCAGGTAGATGGCTAATTCCACCCAGCAGTGGAGGGGCATCAGGGTGTGTCACTGTGTTTTCTTCTTTGCTGTTTATCCATGAATAATAGAGTAGGCCACTATCTGGGAGGTCACAAACTGCTTTCACAGGAGAGACATAATGAGGGTTAATTCCAAAAGGAAACAGTTCTATTATAACAGACCCTGGTTTCAAGAATATAGTCAAGATCATTGCAGAACCATGCATACCCACCACTATCTGGGACTGTAATATATACGACAAGATGTGCCTTGTTTCATTTGTTACAAGATCAACATTATGGATTAGTACATTGGAAACCTTGGGGAAAATGTCTTTGTACACATCTTCAATTTTCTTCATCACAGTCCTTTCATTCTGAATTTTACGGTTAATTTTTCTACTAAAGAAGACAACATTTGTATTCTCTGAATTTTGTTGCATGGTTATATTGAATTTGTGTAATACAAATTCTGAAAATTGCTTCAGTCGATTTCCATTAAGTTGTGTATCTGTAACAGGTCCTTGTGGGATCCCAAACCCATACTGAAACCACACACTGTCAGTGACAAGCCCAGTTTGACCCTCCTCAAAACAAATAATGTTGTCTGCACCACCTTTGTGTAAAATAACAGGTTCTGACCTGGAAAAAATACTGTACCACTCATTAAATAAGCCAAGTTCTCCTTCATCTGCAAATGACACTTGATACTTTGAAACACATTTGTCAACATTTCCTGCACAAATGTATTCATATGTTGTGTAAAGGGGAAGTAAATCATCGTGTATGACATGCATTACATTATCCCATTTGAATCTCCAAAGAATAAAACCACGCGGAATAGTTACCATATTTCTTCTCAAAATCGCATTATCCGGAGTGACCACTGTTAACTTCATTACAAACCCATTGTGATTGGTCACAGATGACAGATCTATTGTTTTCAGGTCATTTACGTTTCTAACACCTGAGAGAATGGATTTACTTGCTAGTATAAAAATAAACTGTTTTTCATGTGGTACATAACACAAGTTTTTGAAGGTACACAACTTGCTGCCATTATAACTCTGACACCATACAGACGATATGCTGGCCTTCGGTATGATATTGGAGGTTATGTCGGATGAGTTTGAAGTTTCTCTTGTAACCAGCAACTGAACCATAAACTGCACATTTTGGACGTGAATCATTATAACAACGGCACAAGATACAAACAGACACACCACATTTAGGAACATTTCCCTATGGCAACCGAAGAAACGACAACTTTTAAGTCCTACGCGCCATTTTGCTGAATACACAGGACAAACCAATAGTCAAATAGAGGGTAATTTTTCGTTACAGGCACACATCTTTTGTCAATATAATCGTTAATAATTCTTTTATGTTAATATCCATGTCAATTTACCTAAAAGGATTTTTTAATATATCTAGAATATTGAAGTAAGATATTGAAATTGTTTTACCAAGTGGATTTTCGCCTTCCCCTACTCAGGGGATACGATTTCCGGCAGTTATTTCCTTGAATTGACTCTAGAGTACTTGAACCGTCGGGCAAATGAGGCACCTGTTACTACCCCTTCCTACACGCCCACGATTCTGACGGATCATAGCGCGGCTACGTTCGAGTCGGTGTGTGAGTCATTCGCTGTCGAAATGTCTGACCAGCAAGAGGTTAAAGCGACCGAAGAGAAGACGCCAGAGAAACCGGAACAGCAAGAAGCTCCAGCAGAGGAAAATGAAGTTGCTGATAAAACTCCCGAGCAGCCTCCGAAGGAAATGCGAGCCGTTGTGCTTACAGGTTTTGGAGGCCTTAAATCTGTTAAGGTTTTGAAGAAACCCGAACCAACACTGGGTGAAGGCGAAGTTCTTATCAGGGTGAAGGCATGGTGAGTGAAATACTTCACAAATGGTTATTTTACTTTTAGTTTTATCTTAAACGTAAAACTAGACATAGCATGTTACCACTGAAACTCGATGACGGTAGGATTGTTATAATGAGTTTAACTTAAGAGTTAAATGGGGATTCATCTTTGTACGTCTGCAGTGATGTAATGCGTTTTCCATTTTCATTAGTTCTTATTTCGCTTACTAAATGACGCACATTTTCATATTATCAACATTAGATGAACAGAATTCCTATAGATTGTGTTCATTTGCAACATCTTTTCTGTCAGAAAAGCTAAGAAATAATTACGTGTGTAACGTAACTTCAGTCCAGTGTTACCATATGGTATTCATTTCAACGGAACTGTAACAGTAATTATGCCGCGAAATATTCTGTCTACATCGCATGTGCAGCTTTGTTCGTAAGCCGTTATGAAATTCAGGCGTTCATCACTTGAAGTGGACATTGTAAACGAAACTTAAAAAACGGAATCAAATACATATGGTACACTTGTCATGTAACATGGCGCATGGATGTCCGCGTCGTCGAGGACGATACGTTCAGAACGACGCTCATCAACAGGTGCCAGTGTCGCGCGTATGCCATATTCTGTGTGCCCGGTAACTTTACGTGTGTGTTCCGGTTAAACTGACGTACATAATCTGGACGTAAAGTCGTTCGTATTCAGCAATGGGAGATACATTTTAGACGAGATTGGAGGCCAAGATTGTGTGATAGGGTGTGGCGCCGGCGTCGATCAATACGGTTGTAGTGTAACTCGACCCTGTACAACCCCTGTCCGTCTGTTCCCACCCACGTTTCCATTTTAACCGCCCTCCCTGTCATTCTACCCTATTTTCTAACGTTAAAGCGCATTATTAAAAGTAAACCTACTACTCTAGTCAAACATGCATCCGACTGTATAGCAAAACGCTCTCGTCGAACTGAGGAAGCAATATGTGCACAACACATGATTCATGATAGTGAAGTTTGGTATTGTCTTGTGGTTCATGACGCCGTGTAATTTAGTTTCGGAGGTTCATGCTGTCGCCATACACGTTGTCGTTAAGCAGAAGACACAATACTTAATACAATGCTGCTTATTTGGTATTTGTTATGTATATGATGATGTCGTTTTTTGAGTTTACTGGGCCATTCACTATGAAGTTTGCTGTTACCTTTGATATTACACCATGTATGTATTTGTTTATGATTTAGGGGCACGGTCTGTAGTAGGTGAGTTTATATGGCCTCGAATTTTAGAATAACTAATGTCCGATGAATTAATAAAGAACGTGGAAGTGGTCGTGACCTATTTCACTGTATTATCCCGGAATTTTTCAAGAGGGAACTTTAGTCAGGGTATTCGGTGTCTAGGACGACGTTCGAACGTGGCAGTTTCGGTATACAAGCCACACAGGACGCTACTTAAAGACGCGATTACGGTAAGATCTTGATACAGTTAGCTTACACTGCTGCTCTACCTTTCAAGTCAAACGGGACCTCGCACGCTTAAGTTGGCTCGGTAAAAATGTGTTCATGACGGGTCGATATGGTACGATTAAGACTGCTTTACACATGTCCCGACAGCAGGCAGATATCTCCCAGGCTTTTAAGGGCGCTATACTGGTTTGTGCCAGCACGAGTGGGGAGGCAAATATTAAGCACGTCGAGCGTGTTGGGAAACATTCCATTTGTATGACTGGTAAGATGCTTGTTATTTAAGGCAGGGCAAAAAATTATAACTGTACTGTGTCTTGCTGTATACAATCTTACACTCTCCGAGTCTAATTCCCTGGCTACAACAGAACTGCAGAGTTCACCATTTCTGTTGCAGTAAGTGTGGACCCAGCACTTCCTGTTTGTTACCTCAATCCCAGATCTTCCAAGCAACCACATGACAGTTATTCAATCTGACACTACCTATCCCATTGTGTGTAAGAAAATTACATAAAATAAATAAATATGGCTTTTGCCACAGAGAATACAGGGGTGCTGGTAAGTCCTTGGCCCGACCAGGAAGGAAACAAGCTCGGAAGCAAGTCAGTGACGCGCGCGATTTCAACAACAACGAGACGCGAGCTGTCATCAAGTTTTTTTTTTTTCCTGCAAGGCAAGGCGCCGAAGGAAATTCACTCCATTCTGACAGAAGCATTAGCTTGTTTCCTTCCTGGTCGGGTTAAGGACTTATAAGCACCCCTGTATTCCTAGTGGCAAAAACCATATTTATTAATATACAAATGAGGGTTGTGTCAGACGGAATACTTAGTGTTATTGTATGTATTGTAACAAATATGTCCCATTCGTCTGATGACATAATCACACTACAGCAATGCATGTCCTTCGAGAGGATCACCTCCGTTGTGCGAGGAACGTATCGCCTTGTATCGTTATCATCTTGTCGGAAGTTATGTTCGGTTTCGGACCATGTAGGCTGGTAGACAGAGCGCCTCCTCCTAAGCATGTATGTGGCGTAACACCCTGAAGACTGCCGTCTTCTTCCTAGGCCTATATTATTCTGGAATTTCGTAATTATTTATACTACTCAAGGATGTGGTGAAAATATGAGCGCAGACTGCTATCAGCAAGTCCCATGTGGCGGCGCTGCCCCCGATAAAGCTTTATCATGTTTTGTGTACAGACGAATAAAAAATAAATTACAACACTTGCTAGACGTGTTGTTTCTGCAGAACAGCAATCGTTATCCATTGCGATGGTTTTGTGTGTGTTCATCGTGGTTATTTTAAACTTCTTTTATCCTTATCATTTTATAAAGAAAGATTTTTCTTTACGAAGTGTTTGTCGCGTTCGCAAAAAAAGGAAATTGCAAAATTGTGCCAACTTTTTTTTTTCCCCCGCCTTTATTAGTCAAAAACGAACTAAATGCACTCTGTTTTCTACACGATCACCCTTCGTAATTTTGTTGTCCCGACGCGCTCTGTCTGCTAGGTGATCCTCTTTCGGGAAACGGGTGTGTTTCAATGAATTACATATAGTTTTAATTATTTATTTTTTGTTTTATTTACTCAATTTATTTTTGATATAAAATAACGGAGGGCTATATCCAGTAAAACAACTAGATCATTTCTAGGAAACTGGCACACCGTCACTTCTCTGTACTCCCACTTACACCACACCCGTACGCGACTGAATTCCCTACTGGACTGCTAGCGTCCGTTGTCCGCTGCTAACGTTTTCCCATTTAAATCTCTCCCCCCCCCCCTCCCCATCACCAACGGTCCTGAATATACGTTGACAGATTAACTTACAACGCATGGCCATGAACCGTCCGTAACTGACGCCAACAATCCTAATAAACAACTATACTGAAATGATCGGCTACAGTTTATACTTTAATTTTACGACAGTTCTTCAACATCTTTCGGGCCATGAAGGTCCATCATCAGGAGATCAGTTGAAGTATACAAGCATTATGATATAGTGTTATGACATAACATTATACCGTAATGCTTGTATTCTACAACAGACTTCCTGACGATGGACCTTCATGGCGCGAAAAATGCTGAAGAACTGTCGTAAGATTAGGTCATAAGAATAATGCATTTAGTTTTTTTTTAAATTATAGTAATTATGTCATAATGCACGGCACAAACAACATAAAATTTGCCTCGCTATGTCTGTCTTTCCGTCTGCATGTAACAATTCGAGAACAGCCGGGCGGAATTTCACGAAATTGGATCTGAGAAATTTTACCGAAATGTGTTAAAACAAATCCAGTTTTGATTAAACCTGGACGAAAACGGCGGACGCGCTGAATGAAGAAATACGGGTTTTATGAGGGCCTTTCACGTTGCACTCGCGCTCAATTCGGCAAGCATTTTTTCGGACTCGTTGGGGCTATAGGTTTTCGAGATACCATATAAGCCGGAGAGTAAGGCGAGGTTCTTTTCGTGCCCTGCCCCTCTCCCCAGAAATTGCCGCCAGAAAAGTAGTGGTCGCGGGTCTTCCCTGTTAGCGCCTCACCACTGTTTTGCCGTATGAGAGGTACTTAGGTTAGACGTCAGGCTAGTCTGCCTATGTCATGTGTTTTTCTCTCTGTTCTTATGAGAGGGGCTTAGATTAGATGTCAGGCTAGGCTCTCTATGTCATGTGTGCTTCCCTCATTCCTTATGAGAGGAGCTTAGACTAGACGTCAGGTTAGTCTCTCTATGTCATGTGTGTTTTCCTCCGTCCTTAAGAGAGGGGCTTAGATTAGACGTCAGGTTAGTCTCTGTCATGTGTGCTTCCCTCAGTCCCTATGAGAGGGGCTTAGGTTAGACGTCAGGCTAGTCTCTCTGTCATGAGTGTTTCCGTCCATATGAGAGGGGCTTAGGTTAGACGTGAGGCTAGTCTATGTCATGAGTGTTTACCTCCGTCCTTAAAAGATGGGCTTAGATTAGACGTCAGGTTAGTCTCTCTGTCATGTGTGCTTCCCTCAGTCCCTATGAGAGGGGCTTAGGTTAGACGTCAGGCTAGTCTCTCTGTGCTACAACACGCCCCTTTGTAGCCAAAGCACGATTGGTGGCACTGTAATCGGAAAGACTCGCATCCGGTTTGTATGCGAGGCTGTACGGTATTTAACAGTGCCACTTCAGAGACACGTCATTACCTTACAATTAGTGACTAACAAGTCACGCTCTAGCGCTGTTCTGACGGTACGACAGGTCGGTTATGTGTATCATTTTTAGTCTTATGTCTGCGTCTCTGGAACTTTACTGGTGTGTTTATTGCATTTTCTAAATATTCTGCGCTTATTTTTCTCTCTCAGTGCCCCAGTGGGTAAAAGAGAGTCGTTTTATATAAGGAGGTGCCGGATATTCGGGAGAGCGAGCGAGCGAACAAGAATCCTAAGACTAAGAACTTTCTTGATTTCTCTCATATCCAGCTCTTGCAATAAATTATCGAATATTGGAATAACTGTTGATGGAAACGAGTTCAGACAGCGCCTACTAACTAACTGTCTACAATACCGGCGTTAGAATGTGGTAACCTTCACTGTCATTACTGCGTTGTACCTTCAAGTGTTGGGCTGGATAGCGTAGTCGGTATAGGAACTGGCTACGGACTGGAAGGACCGGGATCGAATCCCGGTCGGGCGAGATTTTCCGCACCTGTCCAGACCGGCCCTTGGCCCCACCCAGCCTCCTGTACAATGGGTACCGGGTCTTTCCCGGGGGTAAAGAGCGGCCGGGACGTGACGCTGACCCCTCACCCCTTCTAGTGCCGTGGTCAAGAAAGAGTAGAGCTATACCTCTACTCCCCCTACGGGCCGTACGGCCTGTACACAGCCTCAGTGCCTGTACAGTACAGCTATACCTCTACTCCCCTCAGTGCCTGTACAGTACAGCTAAACCTCTACTCCCCCTATAGGCCGTACGGCTTGTACAGAGCCTCAGTGCCTGTACAGTACAGCTATACCTCTACTCCCCTCAGTACCTGTACAGTACAGCTATATCTCTACTCCCCTCAGTGCCTGTACAGTACAGCTATACCTCTACTCCCCTCAGTGCCTG
>Ga0123354_10009801_pt1 | contig 14719 bp, 8 predicted proteins | sample TergutLab28metaG_2_FD_97872 | JGI IMG/M metagenome (GOLD analysis project Ga0123354, IMG submission 97872) | Labiotermes labralis P4 segment gut microbial communities from Petit-Saut dam, French Guiana - Lab288 P4 | ecosystem: Host-associated > Arthropoda: Insects > Digestive system > Gut ... | reverse complement strand
ATTAAAAAAAATTTTTTTGGTGTTTTTGTTTTTTTTTTTTTTTTAAGCCAACCACCCTCATCTTTTTTTTTTTTTTAATCCCCCCCCCCCCCCCAATACATGGGTGTTCAGTAGGTTTTTATCTTTTGAATATTTCAACAACAAGAGATACTGAATGGTTTTTTTTTAATTACGGCCAACAACGTACAACTGGTTTTGATTATTTATTTCTAAAAGGCTCTACGTGTTTCGGGCGGTTCCTTCGCCCATCTTCAGGAGCTCATAACTGTACATTCAGCTTCACATATTGTCAACCAACACTGCTGCAAGCTGGTATACATCTCTTCCATGATACCGGCCTGCAGCAGCATGGGTTGACACTACTTGAAGCTGAATGTACAATTATGTGCTCCTGATGATGGGCGGAGGAACTGCCCGAAACATGCAGAGCCTTTTAGAAATAAATAATCAAAAGTATTTGCATCTTGTTTGGTTGTAATTGAAAAAAACATACCAACGATGCACAGACGCACGAATATCATAAAGATACTGAAGTAATAACGGGGGAATAGCTGCTGACAGGGTGTGCCTGGTGCATGGAATTGATGTTAAGCACAGTTGGTGCATGCTGTAAGGATGGCCACATAGCTTTTCTTTACCTATCAGTTGCCAAAAAAAAAAGGGTTGACTTCACCGTTTTTTTGCCATTAGTCCACGTGAGTTCGTATTGGTATCAAAGTCCTATCACGAACTGAACGAAGGCGCCAATTAGAGAAATGACGCCTGGCTGCTGGTTCACAGACAGCGCACGGCTCTGGTTATGTGAGGGTCTGGTTCCACTCAATTTGCTGCAGTTTCTCACTGTCAGTCTTGATATTGTCGTTACTTGTGCGAAGTGCTTAGGGTTATAGAGGTCAATGCCAAGGTCAAATTCTTGAGTGTCTCAGCTGACTTTTCTTAATGTTTCATTTTCGTGTTATCCCTACTACATGATGCAAATATGAATAATGAGGGTTCCAGCCTTTTGAGATATGATGCTGGGTCGTTTGGCGAGTGGTTCCTGACATATAGAGGCAGTACGTTTGTTTGTCAAGGAGGAAAGGAACATCCTACACACAATAAAAGGAAGGAAGGGTAACTGGACTGATTGTGTCTTGCATTGGTACTGCCTTCTAAAACATATTATTTGAAGACAGACAGAAGGAAGGAACAGAAGTGATGGGAAGATGAGGAAGAAGACATAAGCGGCTACTGGATGATTGTAAGGAAATGAGAGGATGCTGGAAATTGAAAGAGGAAGCATGAGATTGCCCTCTTTGGAGAACTTGGTTAGGAATATGCTACAGACCTGTCATATGACAGACTACTTTGGAGAACTTGTTTAGGAATATGCTACAGACCTGTCATATGACAGACTACATTATGAACGAACATTCGTTTGAAGGCCAGAGACCACTAACCCAATGCCATGGCATCACGTACCAAACATGAATCTACAACTACCTTGTGAGAACGTCAGGTCTTCTTCTTACTCAGTAGGGCCCGTAGCTAATGCCACAGATGTACTGCAGCCTAGTAGGCTTATTGTACTCACCCTATCCCCGCCCCCACGCCTGTTTGGACGTTCCCACGTTTGCCGCCAGGTTCCCCCACGTCCACGACAACGTGAAAGATCCTAGTAGGGAAAGGTGGAACTATGTGGGTGAGAATTAACCGGTAATTTTGCCAGAAATTGCAACTTCCACTTCAATTCAGGGATCTTTTACATGCCGCAAATCTGCGACCCACGGCTTTACTTCCCTTCCGAAGGAAGGCGTGCTGAGAATTTTTTCGCCCTGAAAAGTCCTGATGGCTTCGGCCTGGTTTGAACCCGCAAACTTGGGTACTTGAAGGTAGCACGCTACCCCCAGACCACCGAAACCGCTAACCTCAGATCTTACATGCTGAACAATGTCTTCTATGAGAGAAACTTCAAGAAATTTTGTACCCTTCTCCCCCCCCCCCCAAGAAGATTTTTTGCTGAACATATGCTCCAGAGGAGTAATGCATTTGTATCCAACACACAGGGAACGTTCCACTGTGCTGAGTCACATGTGAATATTGCAAGGGAGAATGACACTTTGATTTTTTTTTTTTTTGAAAGTTGGCACCTATGTGCACATGCTTTGGGGATACTTTAATCCTCACTTTTGTACACATTCCAACGAAATGTGCACGTGTGACTAGCAACACCGTGCTTTCCGTCTCCACATCACATTTATTATATCCTCAGATATAATCATTGTAACAAACATACTATAAAACTTTCATGGCAAATGAATTCAGTCAGACTCTTCTGGGCTAGCAGCCATGTCGGGTAGTTGGACAGAGAGCAAACCAGCATTTCAAGAACCAACTCTGGTCTTATCATCAGGGAAGGGCATCGGTTCCCTGATGATGAGAACACACCGACCACCAAACATGGATCCTAGCCTGAGAAAATTTCATTGTTGTAATGTTTTTTGCCATTCTTGAATTGTAAAAGGCTGTCCATGTATATTTGTTATCATTTTATGCCATTTTGAAGCTTCAGCCTTTTATGTATCTCTGTTTCTTCTTCTTTGGTGCTTTAGGATTTGTCTCAGACACCTGTACAGTGGGGACTGCGGTAGCACAGTGGTAAAGGTGCTGTGCTACAAATCGGAAGGTCGCTGGTTTGATCCCAGCTGGTGTCATTGAATTTTTCATTTTCATAAAATCCTTCTAATCGCACTAAGGCCCTGGGGTCGACTTAGCCTCTAACAGAAATGAGTACCAGGAGCATTTCCTGGGGGTAAAGGTGCCCGGTGTGTAAGGTTGACAACCTACCACCATCCTGTGCCGTTGTCACGAAATCTGGGAACTTTAACTTCCTGGAGCTCTCTGGGTCCCTCCGGTCCTGTAACGGGACTGCTTTACCTTTGCCTTTACCCCTCTACAGTAAGGTTAGAGCCGGGTTGAACAGAGGCTAAAGTCCACTTAGCGTGAACCAACTGCAATCTAACCCTTCCCCATTCTTTTCTTATTTTTGCAAATTACAGTGCTAGTACTCATCCATGCATTTACAATTTGATATATTCTCGCTCACTTCCATGCTGTAACAACACTCCCATACCACTGTCACCTTACTTCCATGCCATAACCTGCAGAGGATGCCAGGCCCTTAGGACTGTGTCCGCTTCCGGATGGGGGCTCTCCTCAGAGTTGTGTCTCTTGAGAGTGGAAGTGTAGTCTGACGTACAAACTGACTTATGAGAGGTCCCCTGTAATTAGTGTACTCTGTTGTTTTAGAAGGCGAGAGGGGCATTGTTGAATGTCGGTTTGGTGGCTGCTGTGTCTGGGGATTTTGCCTACTCTGAACACTATCGTCGTCTTCAGAGGTACCAGCTGAATGCAAGCTGTTGGCAGCTGGACGCTGGAATGTGCTGTGTACTTGCTGTGTGATTGTGTTTGTGTGTGTGGTTTGAACGGAACTTCCCTCAAAACGTTCCTCGTACTCCGAAGCAACCATATCGTGTTAGGATTTTCCACTGTCATTGTCCAAAATTAGATTTGATGTCCGCAACATCGCACGTGATACCTGATGTGTTTGTAAGCTGATGGAAGCGCTCTGTTGTTGGAATACGAGCTACATGAGACAAAAATCATTTCTGTTACAATTTATGGCCAGGGTTCGTATCTGGGTAGTTCTACATATAGTTGCTAAAGGGCAGAAGTTTGGTAGTTCTTCTGTCTGCATGCCAGCATATACAGAGACAAAGAAATAAGACTTTACAGCATTGCAACATGTGAATTCCCACTGGCATATTCTGGAATGGCTGCCTGTACATAATTTTGTTTTGTTTATTAAATAGTCTTCTTTTTTAACATTTCATTAGTATCAAACAATATACAGAATATGCATGAAAGAAATTTGCATGTTACAGTTGACACAGAGAAAAAATGCAGCATATTTAAAATTTCATATCTGCCTCAGCTATAATGATGATGATGATGATGATGATGATAGACACAGATACAAAATTTTAATTATGCTGCATATTATTATTATTATTATTATTATTATATTTAACTGCAAATGGGCTGTCACCTGGTGGCAGTGGTTACTGTGCGTGCACATAAATGTGAAATAAGGATCTAAGAGATTTAAGTACAGAGGGCTACATGAGAAGCATGTAGTGGCAACGTGGAGTCTTGGGAATCACCTCAGCATTCGCTTATAGACACAGGGAAACCAAGAAAAACCTGTGCCAAGGTGGCCGGTCGCAGGACCTTCTGGATAGTGACTGCTAGCCAGCAATCCAGCAACTAAAGTAAAAGTAATACCAACAGCACATGGTGTTCCCAGGCGGTCACCCATCCAAGTACTAACCACGCCCAACGTTGTTTTAACTGCGGTGATCGGACGAGAACCGGTGTTTGCAACGTGGTATGGCCGTTGCATTAGCATGTAGCAATGCAGACATTTAAAAGGTAAAGTGTTGCACTAAGCAAATGTGCTGTGATCTGTCAGGGCTGCGTGTTTGTGTTATAGTCCTGAAAGGGTTATATTTAATTGTACTCTTTCAGGCATTACAAGGGACCTGCAGAGCTTGACAGCCAGCAATAAAGGTGACAGTGAGAGTGACGTTCAGGACCAAACTCCAGACACGGATGATTCTGGGGCTCATTCGTACCCTGAGGCACCTACTGGAAAATTCTTTCCCCCAGGAGCTACCAGCTCCTTCAAACGTGCTCCGATCATGGGGAATCGTGGGCTGGAACAACGTGGAAAGAAGTCACGAACCTACCCTCCCAAGGATACAGCGTCTGCACAGAAGGTGAGTGTCGATCAGAAAGAATGTCCCCTGTGCACATACCTAATATCCTATGATGTTAAGTTCACGGACAGCTATCAGTGTTGAAACTCTTATGGTGACAGAATCAGTAAAATGTTCTTGGGCAGACAGCTGCATCCAGGTGTGAAAGTTCTGTGATGTTTCAGGGACTAACTCTGTCTCCATCCTCGGGGTGTTGCTGGTGGCTTGGTAGAACCACAAATGATGATTAGGTGTCCCACTGTGTGTTTTGTATGTCCCCGTTCGGCTTGGGTGCAACCTCTGGACTCCTCCTACTAACCAGAGGGGGGTCACGTTCCATCCTGGACCCAGGCTGAATGGAGATATACGCAACATACAGTAGGACACCTAGTTATTGGTTTCGGTTTTACCAAGCCGCTCGTAACGCCCCGAAGATGAGGATGGAATTGGTCCCTGAAATGGAGAACTTTTTCACTTTGATGGGGCTATCTGCCTAGAACCTTTTATTGAATTCAGTGAGAGTTGTTGTGTCTGCAGTATGCAAGGTAGATCTGTTGTACAATCACGCACCACATAAGGATGTTTCGCTTAACAAAGGACTGCATATATGACAGTTGTCCCATAAGATTATAATATAATATTATAATACCTACCATTGTGTTACAATTGCCTACAGTATTCAGTACAGTAACATGCTGTACAGGTTTGCAGCCTAGGAGCAATAGGCTATACCATATAGCCTAGGTGTATAGTAGGCTATGCTACCTAGTATTGTGTAAGTACACTCTGTGATGTTCGCACAACAATGAAATCGCCTAACGACACAATTCTCAGAATGTATCCCCGTCGTTATGTGACGCATGACTGTAATTTTTTATCTTTTTGTCTGCCAACATATTTCCACAAAAAATACTGCTTCAGTGTTACGGGGCTTGCGAACAGTGTAGGATGGCTGGATGCGTTCCTTTCCTGAAATATCAAAACATTCCTCATAACTTGACATATTAAGTGATGTAGGAAGATTTCCTATTAGTTTGGTTAAGTGATGTAGGAAGATTTCCTATTAGTTTGGTTTTATGCTTTCTTAGTCTTCCTGAAGGGGAGAAACTCATCCGAGTATGATCAATCCTATAAATAACATCACACAATACAAACTAGGTGAATTTTTGTGATCTGGTTTGTCATGTGGGGTCACGCGGTGGTGCAGTTGGTTGAGGCACTGCTCTACAAGCCGGAAGTTTGCAGGTTTGATTCCCGATGGTGTCAATGGAGTGTTTCATTGACATAATCTTTCCGGCCGCACTGTGGCCTGGGTTTCACTCAGCCTCTAACAGAAATGAGTACCAAGAATATTTCCTGGGTGATAAAGGTGGTCGGTGTGTACGGCTGACAACCTTACCGCCTTCATGTGCCAATTGTCTTGAAATCTGGGAGCCTCAACCTCCTGGAACCCTCAGGACCTGCCCAGGCCTGTAATGGGATTGCTTTACTTTTACCTTTCAGTGAATGAGTAAGTTTCCATTGGTCATTCATCATCAGTGTTTACTGTGTATTACAGATTACTGTTGATGGCAGTTGATTATGATTAGTAATGTATGTTCTTTGTGAGATGTGTGCTGGTTCCAATGAAGCAGTTTTTGTAATTGAATCACTGTGTTTTTCTGTGAGATATTGATTGAGTCTGAAAGTGCAATTGAGCATCTGGCATATAATGAAGCACACCACCACAAGATGGTAGCACTCTGCGGGACGGAATGAAAGTGTGGTTTGCTATAAGCATATAGAAAGGACAGATAAAAAAATACCATGGAGTACCATTTGGAAGTTGTAGTAACCCATTACGTGATGGATATGTGGCTATTGAAGCATAATATAATATCATACGGCTCATCACCAGGTATGGTAACACGGTTCGTTATCGAACCAAATTCTTTAGGTTCTCGTCGTTACTAGTAGCGCATCATTTCGTCCATGGGGATCCATTTTTCATCATTGTCCTCTACAGCTCTTCTGTCACCCCTTCCTCATTCTCCCAACTGTACAGACTCGTGTCCTAATTGAAATTTTTGGGATGGAGTAATGAGAGTGAAATGAAATGAAAGAACAGAGGGATGGAGATATGATATTTAAAACTTGGTCATTTGTATGCTGATCATTTTTATGAATTAATTAAATAGGATTGGAAATTAGAAGAAAAATATCTTGTTACTGTTAAATTTTTTGGTCTTATTACAGGTGGTTCAGGTGGCAGCACTGGAAGTGCAGAATGTCAAACGAGCCATTAATCGTTATGGCACACTGCCCAAAGGTGCTCGTATTGGAGCGTATTTGGAGTCTTTAAGAGCAGCGAGTGAGTTGACTTCTGGGCAGGAAGTAGAAGGAGTCATGGTTGATGGTGTAGAGGCAGACTGTATGGCAGAAGTTGCGGCAGTGCCGGACGTGGGTCCCAATCGATCAGTGTCTCCACGCACCAGTATCCGCACACAGCCACAGATGATACGTAGTAATTCGTCTGGCGGGGTGGTAGGTGGCTTTCATCACCATCAGCAGGCCCCTACGTCACCAACTGCTGGGAAGTTACATCGACCACGCACAGCAGTTAGAAGCCACGGCGTGGACGTGTGTGGCAGCTTTCGAACATTCCAAGCCACTCCCAACACGTCATCTTTTCGTGGTGGAAGTCCTTCACGTATCCTACAGCCGAGCCTTGCTGATCTGGAATTCCCACCACCACCTGCAGATCTTCCTCCACCTCCTGAAGAGTTTGACAGCCTGAATGATGGCCCCCCTCTGACTCCAGAACCACCCCCACCACTCAATACTGCATCCCCTAGTCCAGAGAAAAGGCGTTTGTGGACAGGACCTCCTGGAAGCAAGCCTTCTGGGGTTGCAACATCTCCACACAGTTTGAGGAAGTTGGGGCATAGCTCAAGCCTAGATCAACCTTCGTCTCGCTGGACAGCTCAGGGTGATGGAATGGACCCTGATCGATCAGTGATGCCGGAACAGCAAAGTGACCCAGACAAAGACAGCCCAGGCTCCTCACATACAGGAGACGTACGAAATACAGAACCGTCAGTAGAAGAAGCAAGCTCACGGTTCGGCGTGAGTCTGCGCCATCGTGAACCATCTACAGATTCATGCAGCAGTGCAAAATCTGCTGGTGACGTTGATGACTCGGCGGCACTGCAGCATGGCGCCGGTAGACGCAGTTCAAAAGGCAGACCACGTGACAGACCTCCGAGCCCACCGCGTTCCAGTAGAAGCCTGACGTCGCCTAGCCTGGAAACTAGAAGTCCCATGTCCCCTAGCAGTGATCTTGTTCCTACCCTGTACTCGCCTAGTGAACTTGTAGCAGACTCTAGTGCCCTCCCACCACAGAGTACATTAGGCAGTGAAACAATAGGTCCTTCTTCCGAAGAGAAGAAAACCATAGTGAACAGTAAGGTGTCAAAGAGTGTTATACCAGGCATGAAGGAGATGCTAGAGTTAAAACTTGTTGCAGAGATTAAGGAAAGGGCAGATTTAAAATTTGGTCGAACGGTTGTAAAGGAATCCCCAGTAAGTGACGCGGTAGACTCAGCCTCTTCTTTGGATCCAGCTCTTCAACTTGTTTCAGAACTTTCTGAAGGGTTTCAATATTGTGATTCAATAAAGAGGGATGTGAAGGAGGTAACACCTGATACACCTTCAAACAAAGTTTTTTCAGATCCTAACAAGGGTGCAACATCCCCGTTGGACTTCAAGGCTAATCTCCGGAGAGTAAGTCGGGGGTCTGAAGGAGTTAAACCTGAGGGAACTGGGCAGGTTAAGCAAGATGCAGTGAACTTGGGAGACTTCAAAGCGCAGTTAAAGAAGTTTGGGCCAGCATCAAAACAGGGTGCAATGAAGGATGAGAATGAGGACCATGCAGGATCAATTATTGATTTCAAATCTAGACTGAGGAAAGTAGAGAGTAGTATGGACAAAGTGGTGGCAAAGAGAAATGAAGGTGGGAAGGAAGACGAGGATGATAGGCAGGTTGAAGAGGAGAGACGGCAGAACAGTGTGAGTGTAGACCAGCAGCAGGAGGAAGACTTATCCAAGAAAAGAGATAGCACGGTGAGTTCACACAGTCAGGATGGAGGGACACAGTTGAAGGTTGAAGAGGGCGATGACAAGCGACGTAGTACAGGCAGCATCAGCAGCCTTAAGAAGTTGTGGGAAAGCAAAGAGACGTCAGCGGAGATGCCGGTGGGACAGGTGAGTCCTAAACTTGCCCTCAAGGCCCCTGGTAAAGGCAGAGACCCTGCCAATACTGCAGAGGAGGAAGATAAATCAAAAGTTGATGAAGTAGCTAAGGAACAAGGGTCATCACCAGATGACACGAAGCCGTTAAGTAAGGGACAGGGGGGTTCAAGGGTATGGCCTCCATCAGATGAGAAGCCTGTAGTTCCAACCAAACCACCTGTGAAAGCCACTAAACCTATACTGCCCACATCTAAGCTTCCCGGTAGTACAGCGGCCATATATGCCACTCCCACATTGCCAAAACCGCCCGTTGTGGCTCGTGAGACTAAATTGGTTCAAGAAGATGAAGGGTGTGCGGCACCAGCCGGTAACATAGGTGGAGACGATAGAGAAAGTGTACTTGAGATATCGCAAGCTCTAGAGACAAGTTTGACCTCTCTGAGGTCAGCAACTACTGTTTCATCAGGCACTTGGCTTCAGCTGTCTGACAAAGTCGGTCTGTTCCATTCGTCATGTGTCGGGTATGCTGACAGCATCGTTCCTCACGCACGCTTCCACTTCCGCGAGTTACTGACTCGGCTCGAGAGCCAAGCACACCAACTTCGTTCAGCTGGTGCGCGCAATTCGGCAAATAACACGCAACTATGTGCTGAGGTGCAGAACACTGTGAGGGATGTGATTAATGCTGTGCAAAGGTAGACAAGGTGTACAGTGTACTCTTGTTAATCCATGTTGTTTCTTACTAGTGTGTATAAAACCATTTCAGCATGATTGGATCAATTTGTGGCTTGTTATATTTATTGAGAAACTTATTCTGTTTCATTTCATTCAGAAAGTTGTCAGCGTTTGTTTTATGTGATGGACTTGTGCGTATGCACATTGTTGCCTCCAAATTGCTGCTGCTCCATATGTGCGCAGAATGTGAACAGAATGAATGTCACACATGATAAGTGTGTTTTATTTAAGGTCCAGTATGTCTAAGATGCACATGCCTTAAATTTTCCTGGTCATGAATGGCGCTATCGTGTTGGTGGAGTCCAGCTGTCCAGGCATTGCATTTTTTGTAGTAATATTGCTGGTGTGACATTAAAATATGGCTGCCAACCCTGATGAAGCAGGATGTTTAAAATGTCATTTTGTTTTTTTAATGAAGTTGATCAGTTGCATTTGACTTCTCAAAACCTCCCTTTACCCACTATTATGTTCAATAATTAGGATAGTAATCCCACAGTATGTGGACCGAGTAGCTCAGTCGGTATAGCGACCGACTACGGACTGGACAGTCCGGGATCGAATCCCGGTGGGGACGAGATTTTCCGCCCATCCAGACCGGCCCTAGGGCCACCCAGCCTCCTGTAAATGGGTACCGGGTCTTTCCCGGGGGTAAAGTGCGGCCGGGGCGTGCTGCTGACCGCTCACCCCCTTCTAGTACCGCGGTCATGGAAGAGTAGAGCTATACCTCTGCCCACCCTCTGGGCCACACCGGGCCTGTAACGGAATCGCTTTACCTTTTTTTTAATTCCACAGTATATGAGTTTTTGCTTATGCAAGATGCAGAAATCATTGTATGTTTTCTACAGTCTGCATGCCAGTTTTCACTTACACCAGTTCCTTCTTTGCAAACTGATCATTCTACCTGTCACCTCTTCTCAGCTGTCATCACTTCCCAAATCATCTCAATGCACTTGTCTGATCCCGATGACCAGCCATCCCCAGCATTGGAGATGTTAATGCATTTTGCATACAACTTTAATGGTGTTGCTATTGTATTGTGCATAGGTTAATGACTAAGAATGTCATTTAAATGCTGTAAGGGTGAACTTCTGGTTTGGGAGAAATTTTTGACCCTTTGGTACCAACTAATATGTAGAAGATCTGAAGTAATAGGAGATTAATTTTTGTTTGATGAGTTTTCTCCTTACAACCAGGTTTTGAGGAACGTTATAGGCTTCTAAACCAAGGGATTACTGTACATTAGAAACAGTTCTGTCTCATTTTGATACCAAATTGTTTGTGAACAAGACCAGCTGCTGTTAGCACGGTACTGGCTGGTTTAACACCTGATGAACATTCCGCTTTTTGTTACAGAATTGATTGAAATGCGGTATCTGAGTGCATGGTTTGGATTAACAAGGTATTACTGTTTTGTGTACAGCGCTGATCCTTGTATGACTTGTATCACACATCAGTGTAATTATACAGAGCCTGCAAGATGAAATTGATATGTATATATACATACGTTTGTACTCATTCACACACACACACACACACACACTCAGAGACATACAAAGTAGGATAATGTGTACAGAAATATAAACGGCAGGTCTCTTGCAGAGGGCAAGAATGTTGAATACATAACTGTGATTCCATGCATGCAAGCTATCAGGGTAGGTTTTGTTCACTGTGAATTATGTTGTGTGTATTGTGTGAGTTAGTGTATGCTACAACACTGAGACTTCATGTACCATCTGAACTAAGTGGTGATGTGGCAAACGGTATGAACTGTCTTATGAAACGGTTCTAACTTCTAGTGGGAAGTGAGAGTGTAAGGGTATAATACTAGCTGTGTAATTTGTAGATCATACAGGGAATGGCCCAAACGAATCAAACCAAATGAACATGACCGTTACTTCGGACAGATCCATCATCTTTGATTTTTCAAACATAGCATTTCAGTAGCTGGATATGTAACGCTTTGCAGGTATAAACGTTCTAATCAGCTAGGGCCCGTAGAAAGAGCTGGTCGTAATCGTGAGACATCAAAGAAATTTTGAAGCGGAGTGTACGCATAAGATCCTCATTATCTGTGATAAGTTGGGACCAGAAAAATGCCAATTCAGGCGAATCCTCTTTAAGTAGGACGTTTATTGGCAATAAGAAATACTGTAAGTATGGGTTAACGATGACCAGGTCGCTACATGCGGTGAAATCTCGTTCCAGCGAACCAGTGCTGCTGCAGTGGCAAACGGTGTTCATAAAGTCAGAATTGTGTTGTTTGGCAAAAGCAGAAGTGAAATTCAAAGTGAAAGTGTTTTGATGCGACGTGTGTTGTTGGTTGTCTTGACGGAACGAAACGGCACGTGGCGACGATGTGACGCCAGAGGACAAGGAAGAGGACGGTGACGGAACTGTCACTGTTGCTAAGGAAGCATCCGAAATGTTGTGAGGTCTGCAGTGGTTTGTAATGGCCAAGAAAGATGTTCCAGCCCATGTGACGGAGAGTAGTGCAATTCTCCAAGAATTTACCATAATTAATAAAGTAGGCCTCACAAAGAGAAGTTATGGGCTCTATAAAGAGTAAATATGGTTGGTTTTCTCTTTTCCACTGATTTTACTTCTTCATAACTCACATTCTGCGAAATTTTTAATGCATTTCAGTGGAACAAAATTTCATTATAAGGAATATGATTTTGTCACCCATTCTGTTCTAGTATACCAAGCTTCTTCTTCTTCGTCAGTAGAACCCGTAGCGAATGTCACGGACGTACTGCAGCCTTAAGATTTGTTGTAATATCCTATCCCCCCCCCCCGTTTTAGACGTTCACACTTCCTCCGCCAGGTGCCGCCACGCCCGCAATGACGCGAGAGATCCTAGCAGCGAAACGTGGAACTTAGTGGGCAAGAAAGTTCTGGTAATTTTGCTGAAATGATGACTTCCATGCCATTTAGGGATCTTTTACATGCCGCAAATCTACGACATGGGACCGACAGCTTTACTTCCCATCCGAAGGAAGGCGTGCTGAGGATTTTTTCGCCCTGAAAAATCCTGACGGCTTCGGCCGGGTTTGAACCCATGAACTTGGGTACTTAGAGGCAGCACGCTACCGCTAGACCACCGAAACCGCTATACCGAGCTTTCACTGTACTGTTACTTCCCACAAATACACTTTCTTATTATAAAACCAACTAGATGCACTAATTTCTCAAATTTATTTTTGGAATAAAACTCTAGGTGTTTCAGACAGTTCCTCTGTCCATCATCAGGAGTTTTTCACTGTACACACAGCATTACATACAGGTTTGTTGACAGCTTGCGAGCAGGATCAGGACAGAACTGCAGTTCCATCCTGATCCTGCTCGCAAGCTGTCAGCAAACCTGTATGACATATACCTTTGCTGTATGTACAGTGAAAAACTCCTGTTGGTGGACAGAGGAACTGTCCAAAACATGTAGAGTTTTATTCCAAAAATAATTTTGAGAAATTGGTGCATCTAGTTGGTTTCATTATACAAATTTATCACGATGCACGGTCACCTGAACGTCAGATTCTACAAATACAGGTAAATTAAAATTGAGCATTTAAAATAAGTTGTTTGTTGTAACATGTGGGGAATGGTCTGAAGCTATTTTCTGCTAGAAAATGTGTGGTCCACATATGTTCAGGAGTGCGGGGAATTTTTATATGTAGTTCTTTAAAATGTGGCCCTGTGAGTGCCATCGGTTGTTGCTGGAAATTCATAACTGGGCCCCTTGTATACCGCTGGTATAAGAAATGTAAAAATTGCTGATAAAAATTGACCTGAGTAGGAACCCATTATACCTAACAGTGGAAACATATCCAGCTTAAAAAATGTTGTGTTTGAAGATACTGAAGATGATAGGCATTGTCTAAAGTAGCAGGCATCTTTTTTGCAATGCCCATGAGAAATACAGTGTGATCAAAAAGTCTCTGTGCACCTCATGATTACAATACAGAAAGTAGGTGCACAGAGACTTTTTGATCACCCCGTACAATTACAGAGTGATCATACCAATCTCAGACTTGAGCTTAAGGAATGAAACAGGTGTCCATTTTTATTATTTGATTATGTTTCATTCTCCATTTTACCTGTGATACTTATGTATGTTGATTTGACTGCTCTTTGTTGAAATGTGGTGTACTCATAACTGGCTTGTGTTGGTAAAACTGCTGCATGTATTTTTATGAGTTGCTGGTGTAATTGTAATTTAGGGACCAGTAATACAAGAGTAGAGTGTATTAGCATTTGGGGTTGTGTGTGGAAGAGTGTAATATCGTGCAGTTGATGGCTCCAGACTCGGATGTGTGGGAGACTTACTGCTCTCAGAACCGTGTGGTTATTGCCTGAAACTTTCAATAATATGAAACAGAAAATATTGCCTATGCTAGTCTTTTATCATTTAATCTGTAGGTTATGAGTGTGGAAGATAGTATCGTTAGGAAGAGGTATATTTAAGTCCAAAGATTGGAATAACTAATGAATTTATGTGCATTTGAAATCTTTACTTATTTGCCTGTTTTCAGCTGCAGATCCTTTTCAAAGACTTTCTCATTTTTTACTGATCTGTCCTAAAGAATAACAAACCCATTTCCCAGTACTGAATGACATTGTTAACCTTGCTTAACTTGGTTTCCCTCCGTTTCTGTGGTGCAGTCTTGTGAATGTCTGTCTTAACTTGGCAGTCCCAATTTGTTGCCTTCCACACTGTCTAGTACTGTACATTGACAGATGATCCCACATTTTTGTGCTTGTGCGCACACATATGTGAGTACATGGGTAATTACTCTGCTGTTGCTGCTTTTTTATTGCCGTCACATTATTTGCATTCGTATCAGTGGCATACCAAGAGAGGGGGGGGGGTCAAACCCCCCCCCCCCCCACAAACCCAAGGCCCCCCCAAAAAACACAAAAACCCCACCCCCGTGAAAAAACTTAAAAAAATAAGAAAATTT
>Ga0123354_10009800_pt1 | contig 14720 bp, 9 predicted proteins | sample TergutLab28metaG_2_FD_97872 | JGI IMG/M metagenome (GOLD analysis project Ga0123354, IMG submission 97872) | Labiotermes labralis P4 segment gut microbial communities from Petit-Saut dam, French Guiana - Lab288 P4 | ecosystem: Host-associated > Arthropoda: Insects > Digestive system > Gut ... | reverse complement strand
TAACGCATTCAGGTGGCTATTGCGTCGGGGTTCCACCTCTTCCCTTTCCGAACAGAGAAGTTAAGCCCGATTGCGCCGATGGTACTGCGTGTCGTGGGAGAGTAGGTCGCTGCCACTTTTTTTTCTTAAAGGCTCATCAGGTTTTCTTGATGGGCTTTTTTGTGTTAATTTTTGTTTTATTTATGAAAAATGTTAATTTTTTTAGTGTTTGGTTACTCTTAACCTTAGGTATAGCAATTTTAATGCTAAACTCTTGCAAAAAAAATGATCCAAGTTCGAACGATTCAGCTACTTCAGACAAGGGTGCAGTTATTAACGGTGTAAGATGGGCAACTTGCAACGTGGATAAACCCGGTGCATTTGTCACTCACCCTGAAGATATCGGCATGTTTTACCAATGGGATGTCAAAATCGGTTGGAGCGCTACCGACCCAATGGAGAATACTATAGGTGGTACTGCGTGGAGTATCAATTATTCTACTAATGTTCAATGGGAAATAGCCAACGATCCTTGTCCGTCAGGATGGCGTGTACCTACTTCTGCCGAAATTCAGACACTACTTGATGTTAATAAAGTAAATGGAACACAGACGACGGTAAACGGCGTGGGCGGCATGAAATTCACCGACATAGCTTCCGGTAATTCTATTTTTCTACCCGCGGTGGGTTGCCGTATTTACAATGGATCTCTTAGTATCGACGCTGACGGTCATTATTGGAGCAGTACGCAGTCCAGTAGCAGCAGCAATGCGAGCAGTTTATATCTCTACAGTGGAGGTGCGATTTTGAGTAGCACCTACCGAAGTGCCGGTCTTTCCATTCGTCCGGTTGCAGAATAATTAAGATATTCTAATTACAATTAATCGCTCAGGCAATGTCCAGAACTATCCACACTCCTATTGATTTTAGCGGTTTTAATGATTTTGTTGATTAAAAAATTATTTATATTTTTGTCCTGCAATTCAATAAAAATAAAAAGAATGAAAACGACTCGCTAATATATTCATTTACTACGTCAATTTAAACAGAAACGCGCTGGTGAATATGGTATCATTCGTATCGGTATTTTTGGCTCGGTAGCACGAGGGGAACAGAAAGAAGGATCTGATATATAGATATTTTTTATGAGGGACCTTCCATGGGTTTGAAATCACTTGTGGAATTACCAACAGAATTAGAAAATTTTTTAGGAGTACCTGTAGATGTTGTTCGTAAACATAAAAACCTTAGGTCGAATTTTATTCAAACAATAGAAAAAGATATTATTTATGTATGACAAGGCATGCGTATTGGATATATTTCAGCATATCGACGAAGTTCTTCATACGCTATTGAAGCCACAAAAGATATCCCAAGTCTGTACGTTTTGCCTGAAAATGCTGATGGTATGTTTCGGCTAAATGGTATATGTATGTGCTTATTGGTAGTAGGTGAAGAACTTAAGAAAATAGATAAACAGACAATTAAGCAAATAATAAGTGATTTATTATAAATAAGTTAAGCCCGATTGCGCCGATGGTACTGCGTATCGTGGGAGAGTAGGTCGCTGCCGTTTTTTTATTTGACCCCTTTCACATTCATCCGCAAACTATATAAATATTGCGAAGCGGTAATAAACAGGGTTTTCATGTCTTTCCCTCCAAAGCAGACGTTAGCAGACCATTTTGCTTCGACCGGAATGTGTTCGATTTTTTCTCCTTTCGGATTAAAAACAGTAACGCCATTTCCGGTCAGGTAGATATTCCCTTCGCTGTCGATAGTCATACCGTCGGAACCCATCTCAACAAATAATTTTTTGTTAGTCAGCGAACCGTCCTTTTGTATCTCATAACGATACGTTTTATCGGCTTTGATGTCGGCAACATAAAGGAGTTTTCCGTCGGGAGTTCCGATGATTCCGTTTGGTTTCTCCAAATCCGTTGCAACCGGAATGATGACTTTCCTATTCGGAGATAAGAAAAAGACGTATTCGCCTTCTTGTTGCATTTTCGGATCGCGCGTCCAATAATCGCGCGGATAAAGCGGATCGGTAAAATAAACCCCGCCATCGGGACGTATCCATAAATCATTGGGTCCATTCAGTTTTTTACCGTTATAATCAGTAACTAAAACCGTATGTTCCCCTTTCGGACTGATACTCCATATTTCGTTTTCCATATCGGAACAAGACAAAAGATTGCCTTTTTTATCGAAATACATGCCGTTGGCGCGTCCTGATTTATCAAGGAAAACAGAAAGTTTCCCATCGGTTGACCATTCCATGATCCGGTTATTGGGTTGATCGGTAAAATAAACGTTTCCCTTTTTATCGACTGCAGGTCCTTCGGTAAAAATAAAACTGTCTGCTAATTTAACCACTTTTGCACCCTGGGCAATGATTGGTTTGTTTGTTTGAGCAGCAACAGAAAAAATTGCAATAAAAAATGTAAAAAAAATTATGTATTTAGTCATAGCTTTATAATTTTCGACAAAGGTAATACAAAAAAGCAAAACTACGAAACACTAAGCCTATTGATCCATACTTGTATTTAATAGAGTTAAGGGCAAGCCTGTCATTTTTAATATTGCAGCATTGACAAAAGTCAATCACAATTGCATTGTACTGATTGTAAATTTCTATCTCCAAAAGCATTATCAATTCGAGCGACATTCACCCAAAACTTGTTTTCCCGAATCCAATCCAGCGGAAAAGCAGCTTTTGTACGGGAATAGGGATGTTTCCACTCATCGGCGCAAACTTCGTATTGGGGATGCGGAGCGTTAATCATCACATTGTCGGCTTTATCGGCGCTACCTTTAGCTACTTCGTCGATTTCTTCCCGAATGGTTAGCATCGTTTCAACAAAACGATCCAGTTCTCGAAGGCTTTCACTTTCAGTCGGCTCAATCATCAACGTGCCGTGAACCGGAAAAGAAAGTGTCGGAGCATGGAATCCAAAGTCAATCAACCGTTTGGCAATGTCTGTTTCGGTAATTCCGGAATAGTCTTTGATGTTTCGGCATTCAAGAATCAACTCATGCCCTACTCTACCGTAAACTCCTTTGTAAACAATCCCGAAGGCTTTTTCCAAACGAGCAGCCAAATAATTGGCGTTCAAGATAGCAATTTCAGTCGCCAACGTCAAACCGGAAGCCCCCATCATGCGAATATAACCGTAAGTAATCGGTAAAATGCCGGCACTACCCCAAGGAGAAGCAGCTACTGCGTTTTTTCCGGAGCCGTCTTTCACCGGATGCGAAGGGAGAAAAGGAATCAGATGCTTGGCAACACAAATCGGACCTTCGCCGGGACCGCCGCCGCCATGAGGAATAGCAAATGTTTTGTGCAAATTCAAGTGGCAGACATCTGCACCAATGAAACCGGGGTTGGTCAATCCTACTTGCGCATTCATGTTTGCACCATCCATATATACTTGCCCGCCATTGTCATGAATGATTTTACACATCTCTACAATATTGGCTTCGAAAATTCCATGCGTAGAAGGATAGGTAATCATCAATGCGGCTAAATGCGCTTTGTTTTCTTCCGTTTTGCATTTTAAGTCATCCAAATTTGTGTTTCCACCTTCGTCCGTTTGAATGGTAATCGTTTGAAATCCGGCTTGAACAGCGCTTGCCGGATTCGTTCCATGCGCCGATGCAGGAATCAGCACAATGTTCCGGTCGCCCTGACCAATGGACTGTTGATACGCACGAATGGTCATCAATCCTGCATATTCACCTGCAGCTCCGGAATTGGGTTGAAAGCTTACTCCCTGTAATCCGGTGATTATACTTAAATAAGAAGACAAATTATCAATCAATTCTTTATATCCTTCCGTTTGATTTTCAGGAGCATAAGGATGTATATTGGCAAATCCCGGATGATTGAGCGGCAACATTTCCGATGCTGCATTCAGCTTCATGGTGCATGAGCCTAAAGAAATCATGGAATGAGCAAGCGATATATCCTTTGCTTCCAAGCGTTTGATATAGCGCATCAATTCGGTTTCCGAATGATAGGAGTTGAAAACCGGGTGCTGCAAAAAAGTACTTTTACGTAAAAATTTACTATCAAAATAAATCTTGGAAAGAATTTCTATGTTCAACGCATAATCTTTTTGCATTGCCATAGCAAAAATATACAAAATAATTCCAATATCTTCCGATAAAGTCGTTTCGTCTAAACTAATCCCAACGGTTTCATCGTCGAAATAACGAAGGTTCACTTTACAATCCAAAGCTGTTTCCTGCAAAACATCAATAGAAGCTGTTTCAGGCAAACGGATTTTCAACGTATCGAAAAAATTAGTATTTTCCTGCCTGTAACCCAAACGAGTAAGTTCATTCGACAAAAAACCGGCATAAGCATGGATTCGTTCGGCGATCGAACGCAATCCGTCGGGTCCATGATAAACGGCATAAAACGAAGCCATTGTCGCTAATAAAGCCTGTGCGGTACAGATATTGGATGTAGCCTTTTCCCGTTTGATGTGCTGTTCACGAGTTTGCAAAGCCATACGATAGGCTTTTTTACCGTTAACATCTTTGGAAATTCCAATGATTCGTCCGGGAATCAAGCGCTTATACTCATCTTTCACAGCAAAATATCCGGCGGAAGGTCCTCCGTAATACATCGGAATACCCAATCGTTGAGAACTTCCGAATACCACATCGGCTCCCCATTCTCCCGGAGGCGTTAAGATGCAAAGACTGAGCAAATCTGCGGCGACAGCAACCTTAATGCCCGCAGCATTGGCTTGAGCGGTAAATCCGGTATAATCTTCGATTGAACCGTTGGCATTCGGATATTGCAAAATCGCTCCAAAAACTTTTTCAGTGAACGAAAACGCTTTATAATCGCCGGTTTGAATTTCGATTCCTTGTGGAGCCATCCGTGTTTTAAGAACGGCTAACGTCGATTCGAATATTTTTTCATCAACAAACAATACGTTGGCGTTGTTCTTCATTTGCTCGCGGCTTCTGGCGTTGAAAAGCATACTTGCCGCTTCTGCTGCGGCGGTCGCTTCATCCAATAGCGAGCTATTCGACAAGGGAAGTCCTGTCAGGTCGCTAATCATGGTTTGAAAATTAAGGAGCGCTTCCAAGCGTCCTTGCGAAATTTCAGCCTGGTAAGGCGTATAGGAAGTGTACCAAACCGGATTTTCGAATACATTGCGCAGGATAACGGCAGGAGATACCGTGTCGTACCACCCCATTCCAATGTAAGACGTGAAAACTTCATTCTTTGAAGCCAACTCTGCGATATGCTCGGCATATTCGCGTTCGGTCATCGCTTCCGGTAAATCCAATGGAAATTTCAAACGGATATTTTGAGGAATTGTTTCATCAATGAGTTGTTCCGTTCCGGAAACTCCAATTGCTGAAACCATTGCCTGTATATCTTTCTCCTCGACGCCGATGTGACGGCGAACAAATTCTTCGTGCTGCATAATTTAAAAATAGGGATTATTTATTTTTTCTTCTTCTATGGTTGTCGGTTGCTCGTGTCCGGGATAAACAACCGTACTTTCAGGAAGAATGAATAAATGATTATTAATAGATTGAATTAATTTATTGTGATTACCTCCCGGTAAGTCCGTGCGACCGATGTCATGATGAAACAACGTATCGCCGGTGAATACGCATCCGTCTTTTTCAGAATAAAAAGAAAGTCCTCCCGCAGAGTGTCCCGGAGTCAATAACGCTTTCAACTTTGTATTTCCAAAAGTAATTTCTTCCTCATGCTCAATATAATGTCCGGCATCAACCGGTTCATATTTGATGGGAGAATACATCACATTCAGCTTTTTTAAGTCCAACGTGTCTTCTTCCGCCCGATTATATTCGGGTTTCAAACCATACGTTTTATAAATAAACCCGTTACCCAAAACGTGGTCAAAATGCAGATGAGTGTTTAACAGTCGCTTTACAGTCAGCTTATTTTCTCTAATGAAATCACCAAGTTGCTTTTGTTCTTTTTCGTTCGATGCGCCGCAGTCAATAATTGCAGCTTCTTGTGTTTCGTCGAACAACAAGTACGAATTTTCCATTACAGGATTGAAAACAAATGTTTTAATTTTTAGCATAACATTATGTAAATGGTAAATATATCACTTTTTTTGTTTTAAAAAATTCTTCTTCAAAATAATCGCTCAACGAATATTCAATTACCTTATTTTTGAACGGCTTTATTTCGCTTTGCAAATCTCCTCCTTTTAAACAGAGGAAACCATTGGGCAGTGCATTTTGTTGATTACGGCTTATATTTTTCCGTGCAGTCCGAACCAAATCGCTTAAGGACATTACTGCGCGATTGACAATAAAATTGAAGGTTCGTTTTTCGTCCTCCACGCGCGCCTGACAACATTCCACATTTTCTAATCCAATTTGACGGGCAATATCCTCCGCTACTTTAATTTTTTTTCCAATACTGTCCAACAAAAGAAATTGCACCTTCGGGAAAAGTATAGCCAACGGAATACCCGGAAAACCACCGCCTGTTCCTACATCCAGAATAGCAGTCCCATCAGTGAAACGGAGTACTTTAGCTATTCCCAGCGAATGTAAAACATGCTTTTCGTACAAATTGTCGATATCTTTCCTGGAAATAAGGTTGATTTTTAAGTTCCACTCACTGTACAAACTCTGTAAAGCGCTCAGTTGCGATTTTTGTTTTTCAGTCAAATTCACAAAATATTTTCCGATAATATCCATAGCGATTACTGCTTGGTTAATGAAGAAATAGGATTATCCTCCGTAATATACGCTTTCAGTTCTTCGTAGGGAATAAACACTTCGGTAATTCCGACAAAATAAGCTGCTATCTCGTATTCATTGAAATAATAAGTAATTCCTTTGTCATCGACAGTGAAATTTTCGTTAGGAGCGATATCTTCAATTGAATTGTAACCAATGTCTTCTAATTGAGAAATATCGTCCGCCACTCCTTTTGCTGCTGCAATTTTCTTGAGAATGAGGGACGACAGGTTCTTTTTATAATTATCGCCGGCAAAATCTTCTTGCGTCAACAGTTTTCCGGTTTTTAAATCGATGACATAACCGTAAACACTGTTCGAGCCATGTGCGCCGCCTTCATAATTGGTGTTCTTTACAACAAAAGAAATCAGATTGTTCTTGTTATATAAAATTTTATTTTCAAGACTTAACTCATAAATAAAGCTGTTTTCGTCTTCCAGCATATCATCATTATCAAAAAAATCTTCCCATTTGATATCCTGAAAATCTTTGATGTATTGCATAGAAAAATTATTGGCTGCATCCTGTGGCGAAAGATTCACATATTGAGGAGGAAAAACTTTTTCTATGAATAGTTTTTGTAAATCGCTCAATGAGGATGTTTTTTTACATGCCACCGGATAAGTGAACAAGATGTGCAAATTACAATTTAGCTTCGATTTTTTATAATCGATCGACTGTGTTTTATTCACTTGAATAGAATCAAAAACGACTCCATTATCATTCGATTTTGTTTTTTCCGTACAAGATATGCTTACTAACAAGAAAAAAACGGATACGGTCAAAATGAAAGTATAAACTTTCTTCAATGCTGAAAATATCATCATTACTCCTATTATTTATTGTACAAATATACGATTTTTTTCGGTCTTTCAAGAATAAATGACTAATTTTTTTCAAGAAAATTTATAGCCTGAAATCATAATATACCGTCAAAAAAACAAAAAGAAGCGAAGCCGTAAGGTTTCACCTCTTTTTATTTTTCAGTGAATGCAGCAAGGTCAAGCCCGCCATTACACTTTTTCAATATTCACGCGTCGCCAATCGCTTGTAACCATTATAACGCCACAGAGCATTTTCCTGAGTGACTTTAAACAGTTCCTTCGCTTCATCCGGATATTGTTTCATTAACGTGGCAAAGCGCACTTCGTTTTTCAGGAAGTCCTGAAATTTTGTCCAATCCGGTTCTTTTGAATCCAATTGGAACGGATTTTTTCCTTCAGTTTCCAAACGAGGATCATAACGCCAAAGACTCCAGTATCCGCAATCGACAGCTAATTTTTGTTCGGTTTGCGCTTTCCCCATACCGGCTTTCAATCCGTGAGCAATACAAGGCGAGTAAGCAATAATAATCGAAGGTCCATCGTATGCTTCAGCTTCCCGAATGGCTTTTAACGTCTGCGCCTGATTAGCTCCCATCGCAACTTGCGCTACATATACATAGCCATAAGTCGTTGCAATCATTCCTAAATCTTTTTTGCGAATACGTTTTCCGGATGCGGCAAATTTTGCTACCGCTCCTGCCGGAGTGGATTTGGACGATTGACCGCCGGTATTGGAATATACTTCGGTATCTACTACCAGGATGTTCACATTTTGACCGGAAGCGATGACGTGGTCTAATCCTCCGAAACCGATGTCGTAAGCCCAACCGTCGCCGCCGATAATCCATTGCGAACGTTTCATAAAGAAACTCTTTAATTCCAAAAGTTCTTTGCACAACGTGCAAGCCGGACAATCGCAAGTAGTTGCACCTGCAGCCTTTTTAGCTTTTGCTTCTGCAAGCTTGCCGGCATATTCCGGACCTGCATTTTCAAAGTGTCCGATTACTTCATCAATAGTCGCGATTCCCCATTTAAGAGCGGCGATATATTCATCTACAGCTTTCCGTCCTGCCGCACCGCCGTCGTTCTTGTTGTCGAGCCATGTTTGAGCGGCATCTTTAACTCGTTGTTGAGTCCATCCGATGGCTATTAACGCCTTTGTTTTTTCTACAACACGATTACGCATTGTTTCCGAAGCAATACGCATTCCCAGCCCGTATTCGGCATTGTCTTCAAATAGTGAGTTCGCCCATACAGGTCCCCTACCCTGTTCGTTTTTGGTATATGGAGTAGATGGCGCTGAACCGGAATAGATAGAAGTACAACCTGTTGCATTGGCTATTACTTGATGGTCGCCAAATAATTGGCTAACTAATTTTATGTAGGGTGTTTCTCCGCAACCTGAGCATGCTCCGGAAAATTCAAACAGCGGAGTTGCAAATTGCGAATTTTTTACGTTAGAGGAAACATCTACCAATTGTTGTTTACTTTTGACTTCTTTGACGGAGAAATCCCAATTTGCCTGATTATCGTATTGTGTTTCAATTGGAACCATTTCGAGCGCTATGCCATTCTTGTTTCCCGGACAAATATCGACGCAATTGTCGCAACCCATGCAATCCAGCACATTCACCTGAATCCGATATTGCAAGTCTGCAAATTGTTTGGCGGGAACAGCGGAAAGCGTTTGATAATCCGCCGGAGCTTTTGCCTGTTCTTCTTTATCCAGAAGAAAAGGACGAATGGCTGCGTGAGGACAAACGTAAGCACATTGGTTACATTGCGAACAATTCTCCGCCGTCCAAATCGGAACATGCGTAGCGACGCCGCGTTTTTCGAAAGCAGCCGTTCCTTGTTCCCAAGTTCCATCTTCACGACCGGTGAAAGCCGAAACCGGAAGATCGTCGCCCTTTTGTGCATTCACCGGACGAACTATTTTAGATATAAATTCAGGTACATTAGAATCCAATTCTGCCGCTTTTATTGCGATATTCGCCCATTCGACAGGAACTTTCATCTGGATGACTTCACCGCCGCGATCAACCGCCGCATTGTTTTTCTTCACAATATCTTCTCCTTTATTACCATACGATTTTACTATGAATTTCTTCATCTGCTCTACCGCCAAGTCGTATGGAATGACGCCGGTAATTTTGAAAAACGCCGATTGCAGAATGGTATTCGTGCGATTTCCCAAACCGATTTCTTCCGCTATGCCTGTTGCATTGATAATGTAAAAGGTGATATTGTTTTCTGCCAAATATTTTTTTACGTTATCCGGAAGATTCTCTTTTACCTGATTTTCATTCCAGATAGTATTTAGCAAAAATGTTCCGTTCTTTTTCAAACCTTTGATTACATCGTATAAATGCAGATAGGCTTGCACATGACAGGCTACAAAATCAGGAGTATTCACCAGATAGGTCGAGCGTATGGGTTTATCGCCGAAACGCAAATGCGAACAGGTGAAACCGCCCGATTTCTTGGAATCGTAGGCAAAATACGCCTGACAGTATTTATCGGTATTATCGCCAATGATTTTGATGGAGTTCTTGTTAGCGCCTACTGTTCCGTCAGCTCCCAAGCCGTAGAATTTAGCTTCGTAAGGACCGCCGGCAAAAGACAGTTCTTCTTTTTGCGGAAGCGAAGTGAAAGTTACATCATCCACAATGCCGATGGTGAAACCGTTTTTCGGCGAAGGCAACGATAGATTTTCATAAACCGACAGGATATGCGCCGGTGTCGTATCTTTGGACGATAAACCATAACGACCGCCTACGATAAGCGGATTGTTCCGTGAACTCTGCATAAAAGCTTCAACAACATCCATGTAAAGCGGTTCGCCGCTTGCTCCCGGTTCTTTGGTGCGGTCTAAAACGGCAATGCGTTTAACGGTTTCAGGAATAGCGTTCAACAAGTGTTTCGCCGAGAACGGACGGAAAAGATGCACAGCTACCAAGCCGACTTTTTCACCTTTCGATGTCAGATAATCAATTGTTTCACGAATGGCTTCGGTGACCGAACCCATAGCGATTATCACTCGTTCAGCATCCGGAGCGCCGTAGTAATCAAACAAATGATAGGAACGTCCGGTCAGTTCGGAAAGTTTATTTACGTAATCTTCCACAACATCCACTACTTTATTGTAGTAAACATTCGATGCTTCACGCGCTTGAAAGTAAATATCGGAATTTTCCGCCATACCGCGTGCAATCGGATTTTCCGGATTCAATGCCCGCTGACGAAAAGCTCTCAACGCATCCCAATCAATCAATGGAGCTAAATCTTCATTTTCCAACGTTTCGATTTTCTGGATTTCGTGTGAAGTCCTGAATCCGTCGAAGAAATGCACAAAAGGAACGCGTGATTTAATCGCCGACAGATGAGCCACTGCCGCCAAATCCATGACTTCCTGCACCGAACCGGTGGCAAACATTGCGCATCCGGTTTGGCGAACTGCCATAACATCTTGATGGTCGCCAAAAATCGAAAGAGCGTGCGATGCAATAGCGCGCGCCGAGACATGATAAACGCCGGGTAGTAATTCTCCGGCTACTTTATACATATTAGGAATCATCAACAACAACCCTTGTGAAGCGGTAAATGTTGTCGAAAGTGTTCCGGCTTGTAAGGCGCCGTGCATAGCGCCGGCAGCGCCGGCTTCCGACTGCATTTCGTCCACGCGAACGGTTTCGCCGAAGATGTTTTTACGTCCTTTGGCCGCCCATTCATCCACATATTCCGCCATAGTCGATGAAGGAGTGATGGGATAAATCGATGCCGTTTCGCTAAACATATAGGCTATGTGCGATGCCGCTTGATTACCGTCACAAGTAAGAAATTTTTTTTGTTTTGCCATAATTTTTTATTATATTATTTGTTAATTATTATTTGTTTTCAAAGGAGTTTCCCTCTCAATACAAAAATCCGAACAACCAAAGCGGGATTTTATTTTTTTCTCCTTTTTCAATTCCTTCAACTGCATAATGAACATCCGGACGATATTTCCCAATTGTTTTTTCGCCAATGTTGAAATTGTAACAACCATCGACAAGAAAATCCGTATTTTTTATTCCGGAATTTACTTTGTAACCCTTATGAATCTGATTATAGAAAAAAGTTTCCCGTAAAACCTGCTCGTCCACATTTATCATCCGGGTGGCATACATCAGATTCGGATTTTGCAGATACAATCGTTCCGGTTTTTTCGGAAAATCTTCATTAACCGGATATAACAAATTCACTAAACGTGCATCTTTCAGATATTGAATGTAATTCATCACTGTTGCACGCGACGTTTGTAGTTCGTGACTTAAATGACTGATGTTGGGACTTTCCGGAGCCGATAACGAAAGCAGATACAATAGTTTCCGTATTTTAGGCAAGTAGCTTAATTCCATTCTGTTAATGGATAAAACATCCACCTCAAGCATCATATTCATGGTTTTCAACAGATTTTCTGAGAAATTACGATTTTCAAGAAAAAAGGGATAAAACCCATGATGCATGTATCCCGACAAATATGATAATGGCTTTATTATGGAACAAATAGCATCGGAAATATCGGCATGATTATGCAGAATATCATCTAAAGAATAAACATCAAACGAATGTCCGGTTTTCAATTCCAGATATTCTCTGAACGAAAATCCCCGTAAGTTGTAGGAAACTACTTTATGTGCCAACGGATAGTTTTCGTTTTTTAAGCGAAGTACCGACGAACCGGTGAAAATAATTTGTAAATCGGGAAAATTATCGTAGCAATACGCCAAATCTTCAGCCCATGCGGGATATTTGAATACTTGGTCAATCAGTAAGACTTTACCGCCTTTCATTCGAAAATCATCGGCAAATTCACGAATTGTTTTGACGGTAAAATAAAAATTATTCAGATTGATGTACAAATATTCTTTGTTATTCGGCGTAAAATGTTCTTTAGCATACTGAATCAGAAAAGAAGTTTTGCCTACGCCACGCGAGCCTTTGATACCAATCAACTTGTCGTTCCAGTTAATTTCATCCATTAATTTCCTGCGAATGGGAAGCTCAAGATGATCAACTAAGTATTGATGAGTTTTATACAGTGGATCCATTGCCATCGACCTTCATAATTTTTCTACAAAATTAGCAAATCATTTTTAATTTGCAAAGTCCGGATAGCAATTTCGTTTATTTTTATGTTTTATCCTTCTTAATCTACTGCGTGTACAAATATCGCTTAATACTTTTTTTGGGTGTTTTTTCAAATTCTTTTTCACATATTTGAATTTCCGCTATTTTTTCATATACAGCAAGTTTGTCATTAAGCGTTTGTTTATTTTCAAGCATTATTTTTTCCAAGTTTTCTTGAGAAAGTCCCGCTGCTTGCGCTGCTTCATAATCCGGATAAACCAACGCAATTAAGCGATTATTCTTGGAAATAACAATACTTTCAACTACATACGGAAGATTGTCGAGCTTAGCTTCAATTTCTTCTGGATAAATATTCTGACCGCTTGCACTCAAAATCATATTTTTGGAACGACCGCGAATGAAAATGTTGTGATCATTGTCAATCGTGCCTAAATCACCTGTTTTTAACCATCCATCGGCAGTGAAAACAAGTCGTGTCGCTTCCTCGTTTTTGTAATAGCCGCGCATCACATTTTGTCCCCATACCTGAATTTCACCAGCAAGCTGATAAGGATCTTCCGAATCGATTCGTACTTTCATGTTAGGTAAAATTTTACCGCATGAAAGCGGAATGTAATTATCATACAAAGAGAAACTAATCAAAGGCGCACATTCGGTCATGCCATATCCTACGGAAACAGGAAAATGTATTTTAAGGAAAAATTCTTCTACTTCTTTGTTTAGCGGAGCGCCGCCAATCACTACCTGACGGAATTTGCCGCCAAACGCATGAACTAATTTTTTTCGGATTATACCATATACAGAGGCGTTAATTACAGGAAAATTCAGGGCGATTTTCATAATCGGCTTACTAATCAAAGGAACTATCATGTTCTTGTAGATTTTTTCCAATATCAGCGGAACGGAAATAATCAAATCCGGTTTGACCTCTTCAAACGCTTTCATCAAGATTTTCGGTGAAGGCGTTTTACCTAAAAGAGTAACATGACAACCCATGGTGAGCGGAAATAAAAACTCGAACGCACAGCCGTAAGTATGCGCTAACGGAAGCAGTGAAAGCATATTATCTCCTCTTTTCAAAGGTAAAGTAAGCTGTGCGTAAATAATATTGCCTATCAGATTATCTCCCGTAATTAAAACTCCTTTACTGAATCCGGTAGTTCCCGATGTATAATTCAAAATCATCAGGTTTTCATTGGAAAGTTCGGGATAACGAATCATTTCGCGGCTGAATCCGGTGGAATATTTTCCATGAAACAAATCCGTTAATCGCACCGATAAGTTTTCTCCTTCCTGCCGGTTGGTTATCTTTCTTCCTGAAAACGAATAAATCATTTTTAACGCCGGCATTTGATTTTCATCCAATTCTTTCAGAGTGGAATCAGACGCAAAAAGGAGAACAGCATCCGAATGGTTCACAATAGACTGGATATCGTTAGGATGGAAATCTTGCAGGATTGGAACAATTACGGCTCCATACGTAATGGTCGCTAAAAAAATTACGCCCCAGTATGCCGAATTTTTGCCGACTAAAGCAACAGCATCACCCGGACAAATGCTTTGTTCCATAAATAAAAGGTGAATTTTTTCAATTTCAACGGCAAGTTCACAATTGGTAAACGAAACATCGGTACCATAATCGCTTAAGGCGGGAAGCTCAAAATTGTCCCGGAAAGCTTTCTCATAAAGTTTTATAAAATTTTCCGTGTAGTGCATTGTATTTAAATTATTTCAAATATTATTGAAAATTAATTAGTTAGTGCCGTAATTTCCAATGATGAAAATATACTACGGAACAAAGATATAAAAAATATTGCAGAGATACAAAATGTGTTAAGTAGAAATAAACAAATTTTATTCCTTATTTGTGATTTTTTACCTACTTTTGCGACTAATATAAGGAACAATTATAATACACAAAATGATGAAACGACTATTTTTTCTTCTGATAATTTGCATTTTTCCACTGTTTGCCTATTCGCAACTCGGCTTTCTTCCCAAAGGTTATGAAACGTTGGATACAAC
>Ga0123354_10009798_pt1 | contig 14721 bp, 9 predicted proteins | sample TergutLab28metaG_2_FD_97872 | JGI IMG/M metagenome (GOLD analysis project Ga0123354, IMG submission 97872) | Labiotermes labralis P4 segment gut microbial communities from Petit-Saut dam, French Guiana - Lab288 P4 | ecosystem: Host-associated > Arthropoda: Insects > Digestive system > Gut ... | reverse complement strand
AGTGGACCCCGTTCCAGACCCACTACTACTCAGAAAATCTGGTAGCGCCGGGGATCGAACCCGGGACCTCTGTATCTGTAGCCAGAAACTCTGACCACTAGACCACAGAGGCGGTCGATGTTTTATATATACCGCTCATAAAGGCAACAGGACGTCTCAGATGGCTATCAGTGTACCTAATGATGAATTATCTTCATAGAACAAATTCCAAAACCCTCACACGGATTCTAACTCGCATTCCCAGAGCATAGGCTGTACTAGAGCGTGTGCGTGTACGCGGGGTGCTGATAAGTTCTTAGCCCGACAGGAAACAAGCTCGGAAGCATATCAGGGACGCGCGCAATTTCAACATCGAGATGCGAGCTGTCACCAAGTTCCCCCCCCCCCTCCCCCGAAAGCAAGGCGCCGAAGGAAATTCACGCCATTTTGACAGAAATATTAGCTTGATTTGTTCCTGGTCGGGCTAAGGACTTATCAGCACCCCTGTATTAACAGAATCTAACACCCTATTCCGTCGCTATTAATGATTTATAGCCCAGTGGTAAATATGCGTACCACCTTCTGCAGCGGTTAAAACTGCATTTTGTCCGCAGCATGTGCCCAGTATTTCATTTATTACTGTGAAAATATAGCAATTAATTCCGTAAACAGCATTAACCAATTGATCTTTATCATTTACATGGACTGTGTTACCTGTGAGGTGGTAACTGACTTCTTATACACAAACTTAAAGAACACCAGCCTTCAAGGGCTCAATACAGACATCGCATTGTGTCTCATACACTAACACTGGCCCTTTAAAAAAGAAAGGGAACCTGTATTATACTTAAAGATTCAGACAGTACCGCACAGTAAACACCGTCTGCCTCGTTTATAAAAACCAATCAGTTGGTATTGTCTATAGACACAATTGCTGTTTATTCAAAAAACCATTAAAAACACATAAAAATGATTTATGGACAGAGTGCAGAATATGTGAATTTTAGAACGGTGGGTACATACAGGTTCCTAACAACTGGGCCTCGAAAGGTTACAGCTGAAATACCATCTGCAGACTTGATGAGAATGCAATTCGCAACGCTCTCGCATCACTGATGCAGCACGCAGTGTAATCGGAAACGCGAAGGGCTGAATAAAACCCAACCGTTCACATCACACATCACACACACAGCTATACTGACAGCTAGAGTTGCTCAAGCGAGTGTCATGTCATTTCTTTCGAATCCAGCCGTAATTTTTTATGCTGTCAGCGCAATGAGGCTGAAGAGGAATAAAAAGCGAAAAAGGATAACATAAAAGACGACAAAAGAAATTAAATATTCTTGAAACAGAATATGTCTTTGAAAAAAACTAATTTTGCAAAGAAACATTCGATCCAAATGGGAGATAATATCAACGAAGTAGCTCAAAAACTCAGTACGTTGTGTGGAGATTAAAAAAAATGGTGTTACCGACGTTATGCCCCCTGAACGTGGAGTGACTTGTGTGTTCTTGTTTACTACTTGGGTAACCATATATAAAAGACAACCTGAAGTATCACGTTATCATTGATAAAGAGCAAAACAGTAACCACTGTAAAATATCAACAGGATTTAAGAAGGGATATGTCAGACAGCGTTTCGCGACGTTATACAGGGAGAGAGACTTGGGCCACTTTATTCAGTGCTAAAATATACAATAATGTAACGAGCGTGACAGGATGCCTCCATTCACAGTTCACGTCATACGACATGTGAAATTGTGCCCTGCATTTCATCTGCACACACTGCGTCCCGCATTAAGTTACACCTTGTGGCAGAATATGGTTCTGTTCAAATTTTACCCCATCATCAGGCCAAAAACGATGCTTATGGCAGTGAAAGTATTATAAATGTTAAAGATAGCTTCTAGTTTGAGGAAATACCATAATCGTGTAAAGAAAAACCAAAAACCAACTTGATGCACAACTTATTCTTAGTATACTTCGTCAACCTCTACATGTTTCGGGCGTGTCTAGGCCCATCATCATATGTTATTATTCTTTTTAGATAACTGTCTGTTGTACTGGTTGGACAACAGACAGTTATCTAAAAGAATAATAAGTACCAACTGTTGTATACATACGATAGTACCTCCTGATGATGGGACCAGATACGCCCGAAACATGTAGAGGTTGACGAAATGTACTAAGTATAAGTTGCGCATCAAGTTGGTTTTTTTACACGATTATATCGAGATGCACGGGCACGGTCAACAAAACATAAAATTTAAATACCATGAATTACAGAGCGACCCACAGGGCCCAGAATGAACGGTGGCTTCAAGATACTTTATCAGACATTCAGAAAACGTTCAGTGGGGGTCCACAGGCAATGGGTTGGGGACCATTAAGTAACTTTGTTGCAGATCGTTCATACATCAGGCAGGGCCGCCTGAAAGCCAAATGGTGATCAGATTTCTGTCACGTGCAGAGGGCGCTCTGAATACCTAGCCATGGCTTAACTACACACTTTCGGCTCACATAAAACTTCTCACAGTGCAGCAACGTCGCAACTGTTTCCTTTATTGTTGCATATGCGATAAACGTGCAGATGAAGTTTCTTGTGCGTACTGAACGCACCATGAATACTTACAAGCTAGCGGAGGTAGAGCTCCACATACTCTGACAACGACACGAGAAGCAGATGAGGGCTCGCTGCCTATTTATCCCCAACAGGCACTGAATAGAATAGTTGCTGGATTACAGAAACCGCCTGGATGCTGTAGCGAACACAGTAGTTTCTAACCTATCCGAAATCGAACCGCGAACTTATGGCTCGAAGACAGTCACATCATTGGCTTAACTCTGACGACTAAAAATTTACATACGTTTCAGGCACATATAACAAGTTACCTGACTACAAACGCAAACCACGACGCATTTAGGAGCAAGTTTGGGATTGTAATTCATTACTGATCAAAATTCAGAAAGGAATGAATATTCATTGCACGTCGTTAAGAAGAGACAATTTGAAGTAACCGATCTCCTTACTGCACAGACCTCCCCAAATGAAACTAATCCCAACTGAAGGTTTTGGTGTAAGATGGTCCTATCTTACGTTTCCTTCAAAAATCACTCTCTATTCATAATGTGGAAAGTTTTAGCTTCTAGTATTATGATATTAATAGTGTACGTCAGCACAACTGTTTTATTACACAAGGTAATTATATAGGCTACATGTTTCGACTATTGAACAGTCATCTTCAGGCCTATTCTTTACAGGTTAAGTTACAGGATGCTGTGCACACACTGGGATCCCATTGTGTTTAAATCATTGAAATACTTAAGCCAGATCATTGCCTATGAAAGTAAAACGTGCGAAATGTAACTACGTGGTTGAAATACATTTAAAATTTCTTTAAAAAATTAGTGTATTGGCGTTTACAAGTTAAAAATAAGCCCCGTTACCATCTAATTCTACCTTGGGGTGTGCTGACGTACACCATTTATATCATAATACGTTTCCTAGCACATCGTGATGCCTTCATTCAAGTACAGCGTCTAGAATCTGATATCAGTATTTCCTCTACGTGTGATGTGCCCAGCTTAGTTAAATGTCACATCTAAAGACAGCAGAATTTCTCAGTGTTTCATTCTAAACAGTATTAAGATCTACTCCAAAGTGTTAATGTGGAACACCGCGACTACCACCGGAACGAATTTCGTCAAATTACATATTGGGAAATTTGTAACAAAATATTTCAACCTATTCCAATTTTTGTTTCAATCGTGTGACTATCCACGTACGTTTATGATAATATCTCGCTGTAACTGGTCGCTATAACTGAGAAAGACTTTGTTCTCTGTGAGGTACGAGCTAAGGTCAAACGCAATTTTGAAGATCTCAACATAACAATCGAGAATGATCGATGTTACCTAGTTTTCGAGAAAATTACTATAATCGATCGTAATTCTGTGGTTAATATAGAAGGAAATTCAAAGAAATGTCGTGTAAAGTGTGGCACGGAGTGTTCCAGATGCATCATTAAAGCTTCTCTTTCAAATAGTGATGAATATAAGATCTACGAACAATAACAGAGGGAACGCACCATACACGGAGCTTTACACGGACATTTCCTAACTTATGTGTGGGAAACTGAGCATTAACATTTGCAGATTTATTTTCTTGAACCCTTAGCACATAACCACTAAATCAGAAGTTTATATAGAGCTTGGAATTTTTCCAACCTCAAAAAGAAAACTTGCTTGCTTTCCCTGCCAGCTTTTTAAAACGTGGACAAACCCTTCATTTCCTACCCACGCAATAAGTACAGTTCACCCTAAAACAGGCCACGAACGCCTAGAGGTGGAGTAAAAATATAGCTCTACTCTTTCTTAAGCCTCGGTGCTAAATGGGGGTGGGTGGTCAACGCCACGCTCCGGCCGCTTTGCCCCCGGAAAAGACCCGGTACCCATTGTACAGGAGGCTGGGTGGACCCCAGGGCCGATCAGGACGGGTGAGGAAAATCTCGCCTCCACCGACATTAGATCCCCGGACATTCCAGTCCGTAGCGAGGCGCTGTACCTACTGAGCTATTCCGGCCCAACCACGTAGTATAGAGGGCTTTATTTGTCTCACAAATCTAGCGATCACAACTGGTATTTTTAAGCCTCATTTCAAACTTAGTGTCTCCGAGTTGAATAACGCCTGAAGTATGAGACAACCTGACTTACAGTTGTGTTGGAGAAGTTGCCGCAGAGTCACGGCAGTACCACTGTAACTCCCTGAGCGAAAGCGGAGACCTAAGATGTGTGAGTGACTGACAGATCGGTTACTGAAACACGCGTACAGTTTATAGCATGAAACATCTTAGTTCAATGTGAATAGGTTTCTGGAAAACATCTGTAAGGAAGCAGTCGTGTTACCCTGTACGTTACTATCTGCCATGTGTCTGAAAGGAAGAACAGAACACAAGAAGCGACTCAGAATAGTCGGTGCCTCTGTTCGAGTTTCGAACTGGGCGTGTCTTGCACAAAACTCTATGAGTATGCTTTCTGAACACCGAATGTCACGATCAGTTACGAATAGCTGCCATTCATGCATAGTTGAAGAAATTCTGAAAAATGTTTTTCCAGTAAATCACTTATAACTGTTTTGAAAATTTTTTGACCTTCAGGTGACCGTGCATCGTGAAAAATTCTTACAATAAAACCAACTAGACGCACCAATTTCTCAAATTTATTTTTGGAATAAAACTCTACATATTTCGGACAGTTCCTCTGTCCATCATCAGGCGTTTTTCGCTGTACACACAGCAAACCTGTACGACATATACTATTGCTGTGTGTACAGTGACAAACTCCTGAATACATTTGAGAAATTAGTGCACCGAGTTGGTTTTATTATAAGAATTGTTTTGAAAATTTTTTATGACGAAGTATCCTTCCTGTATTACCTTAGTGCACATTTACAGTATATATGAAACAACTGCTTCTTTGTTTTGCCTTACCATCCAGCAGTGAACTCTTGTGACAAAAAAACATGTAAAATTTTCCTTAGTCCCATACTCAAGAACAGGGTGTCTGCGTTATTCGCAGTCAACTGAGATCAGCAAAACGCCAACTGAACCGTATCCCACACAAGCGGGGAATTTCTACCCGTAAGAAATAATGTATAAGCTAATATGGATCGGGTTGGTGTGCATAGCAACAGACATTAATCAAATGAATTCGCGAAAAATGTTTCCCTGCTTTGTTATGCCAGCTTATTGGGTCAAAAGTAAGTTTTATTGCGCTGCTAGGCAAATGATTACGAAATGGCTGAATATATTGTTTACGTTTGCGTTTCCATCAATTTAGAGCCCTGAGCAAGTGAAATATATAATTGTTCCATCTCAACAACAGCATGTCGGACAACGCCGTCTGATTGAAACGTGCATGCTGAATACAGCGAGTTGTTGATTTAAAAATTACAAACTATATATTAATCCTTAAATATTTACTGTTTACAAGTGATGCTTCGACAATTATCGTAAATTTAATGGTGATCAATGGCAGGTAACTGGCAGGGACAGCTTGTAAATAACCGATGTGAACTGTATCTAATGCACATTTCCTAAATTAATATTTTAATTTTTAATTTTTTACGTCTTCTACAAGTTTCGAGCCTGAGGGTTCATCTTCAGGAGGACGGTTAATATACAGGCTATGGCATGATGTGTTTTACGTTCTTCAGTATATAACCGTCTTCTTGAAGATGAGCTCTCGGGTTTGAAACTTGTAGAAGACATCAAAAATTAAAAATTTAAATATTGATTTAGAAAATGTGCATTTTGTCGGTTTACATTGTATAATTCTATTACAATGCACGGTATAAACAACATAAAATGAATAATATCTATTACAAGCTACGGCAAATAACACGAATAAATTTCCACATAGCGAACTACTTATTTATTTTAGGCACATTATATGCAATTCCAGTGTTATCACCATCATTAGCATGAAAATCATTCAATTACATAACTTTTATTAGCGTTTTCGATCTGTGTCCAATTGACTGCTCAGAAATCGTACACAGTGGTTTGGACCATGATCAGGGGAATGGGAGAAAGTATCAGACGCAGTACTAAAAATCTTTGCTGGTGGAAAATTCTTAAACACGGATGTAATCCCAGGAGTTATTTGGCGCCCATTATGAAGGGAAATGGACTGAAAACATCTGTGCTAGGTAATTCGTTTCAGATGGATGTGCATCTCGAAAGTACAGGAAATTTTTATACATTTTTTGAAAAAACGTTTGGCCCCGTAGACCTGAAAGTGGGGAAATAGATAAGGGATAACGGTACATTTTTAACAATAGTAATAAATAATTATAACTAATTATCTCACCCTTGAATTTCGTTTGACACAAATATAGGGTCAATATGTACAAGGGTAAAGGTAAAGTGTTCCCGCTACAGACCCGTTGTGGTCCAGAAGGTGGGTAGAGGTATAGCTGTACTCTTCCATAACCGCGGCACTAGAAAAGGGTGAGTGGTCAGCAGCACGCCCCGGCCGCACTTTACCCCCGGGAAAGACCCGGCACCCATTTTACAGGGGGCTGGGTGAGCCCCAGGGCCGGTCTGGAAGGGCGGAAAATCTCATCCCCACCGGGATTCGATCCCACACCGTCCAGCCTGTAGTCAGCCGTTATACCAACTGAGCTACCCGGCCCACCAATATACAAGGGGCATATTAAATTTTGGAAAGTGGGGTGTAAAATATTTAATTAAAATTCTACAATATCGTAAGTATTTTAGTATTATTTATTTCATACTGTACTAACGTGGCAAAGCAAGTGTTTGTATTTCTAATGCAGACGGCGATGAACTTTATTGGGTACAGCAGCATTATTAGTTACATTGCATTATATCTACGTACACAGTACTACAGAATTCTGTGTATAAAGGCTATAGACCCTACACAGACCTTTCGCATTCTGTTTAAACATTCTGTGAGGGGCGCCGTTGACTTGACTAACATTTTACTGCTATGAAACAGATTCACATTCTCAGACATACTGTGTTGCGAACCAAATTTAATCTAAGTAAGTTCAAAAAGTCAGAACTGAAATAAGTGGACAAAAAAGGATATCCACATCGCTTAATCTTAGTAAATGACCAACTTAATGCACAAATTCTTGTTTTACAATAAGTTTATTATATTCCTCTACATGTTTCGAGCACTATTGTGCTCATCAGGCGGTTATACAGCATCTGGTATAATCACACCTGTAGGTGGCCGTCCGGTGCACAGTTTGAGAGAGGACTCAAGAGTCCTCCTCAACCTGTGCACCGGATGGCCACCTACAGGTGTGACGATACCAGATGCTGTATAATACAATTATGACCTCCTGATGATGAGCACAACAGTGCTCGAAACATGTAGAGCAATATAATAAACTTATTGTAAAACAAGAATTTGTTCATTAAGTTGGTCAGGTACTAAGATTATACTGAGATGCAAGGTCAGCAAAATCATCAAAATATCCACTTTGCGTTTCGTCTTGATTTCATACATTTTGTTCACAGAGTACAAATACAAGGAAATTACCGTCGCGTGCTGACACCACATAACGCACACGTTTTTAGTCTGATACAGAGATGGCGTATCAACGAATCATACTGCTGTACCGTACTTTACAGTAATCATTTTATTCTCTCTATTGCACCTGTTCTCTACACAGCTGACCCAACAGCTACTGCCGACACTGGTCATGGGGCAGAATCAGCACTGGCATGACAAATGGGTGTGACACATCATGATGACGTCAGAGTCACGTGTCACATGCCGGTGGTTGTGAGTAATGGCTGTGTCCTGCGTGTCACGTCCTGTCTACCAGATAAATTCACTCCCTCGGGGACCATTATATCAAAATCACCCCTAGCAACACCCTCCATTGCTCCATAATGGCTTGTTGTCAGCTCATATCTGTATCACACGATTCTGACCGCTGGGGAAGAAGTGGATTCAGGTTCTCTCGCCCATCTCAGAATTTTGCATTACTGAACTACGTGGAACTTGGACATACGCTTTGTAGTTAATACTGAAAATAATAAAAATTACTGCACTTTATTTGGCCACCACATTCAGACAGGTGCAGGCAACGGTAAAGCTGTCCCAGCACAAGCGTTGCATCTGTACGACCAAGTGGATAAACACATCCATGCATTCTTATTATCGGCACTACATGGAGATGAGTGATCGGTGTTATGCCTGGTCACTTATCCCCGAATAAAAAACTCATGGTGTCAATTCAGTAGGGAGCTAAGTAGACCCCACAGCCGGCCTAGACGCTTTGAGGAAGAGAGCAACGTTTGTGATACCATGGAATCGAACCAAAACGCCTCGATCGTTCAGGTCGTTACCAGCTCTTATCGACTGAGCTGTCCTGGAGCAGATTATATACGTTCATGTTTCGGCAGCCCCTAGTAGTCCTAGACTTCCTCGTTGTCGAGGGTTTGAGGTAAAATCAAGATAGGTATATCACGCTCGGAAGGACTCCTCTAGACGAGCGATCGGCCTGTCGCAGAGACCTCTACCTGAAAACACACCACGTTCACAACAGACAGACATATATGTCCGCGGCGGGATTTGAAACCGCAATTCCAGCAAGCGAGCGGCCGAAGACCCACGCCTTACACCGGGCGGTCAATGGGATCGGCTATGCAGAGTCTAAATACGATGAAAATTTTACAGATTTTTATCAGTGATTTTAAATTTGAGGAAGCCAGATTTCAGATCGCGGACTGCATGTGCAACTAACGATTGACACAAAGAATATCAGTTTTATATGTACTGGTCTACAGATCTGCATGACACTTCACTTAAAAACGCGATTTGTGTTACCTTACCAATACGTCCACGAGAAGTTGCGAGGTGAAGACAATATTTACATCACTTGTGAAAGCCACATTTATAACCAATGTTCCAAAATGTTTAAGGTATTTTTTAGGGAAATAGATACTGACATCCTGATTCGACAAACGACGTTTTTAATAACACCGTATACACTAAAGAAGAGTTTGGTAAGACGTACTCTCTGGTATCGTGGCCTCAAATGGTCCAGTTTTACTAACCCTTGAAGATGAGACCGGTGTTACATAATGCGAGATATTAAAGTAATTATGACACGTTCGGGAAACCGAAACATTCGAAGTCTACCCACTGCAGTGTCGCTTTGCTCACCACAAATAGAGCCCCCCCCCGGGACCGAACCAAGACTTCAGCGGTCAGAAACCGAAAACAAACCGCTTGAGCCACAACACTACCAACTGAATACGTTTAACGTAAGTGCAAACTTGTATTCAAATTTGGCGTGCAAACAAAGCTTTTGTCAAAATCTTTATTTCCGACAATGTTTACCTGAATTTTATTGTGATTGGTTTAGTACTTATACAAATTGGTTTCCGAATAATGCATCAAAAAGTACTGTAGACAGTGGACAGTACACAAATTTTTAATCAAAAAATCATTCCAACAATTCGGAATATACAATGATTCTAAAAGTTCTTATAAAATCAAGCTTTATTTCAACATGTTTCGCTGGCGGCCACCACCACCACCACCATTACCACCACCACCACCATCACCACCATCACCCCACCACCACTATTACCACCACCACCACCATTAACACCACCGCCATTACCACCACCTCCATCATCATCACCACCACCACCATTACCACCACCATCACCACGACCACCACCACCATCATCACCACCACCACCACCATCACCACCACCACCACCATTACCACCACCACAACCACCATCATCATCAGGGAAAGTTCAAATTGTAGTGCACAGTGCGGTGTTTTAGCATATAACGTGAACTTTTCCTGATAAAGGTGATGGCCGCAACCCAGAGCATGTTGCAATAAAGTTTCATATGAACGGAATTTCTTCAAATCATTATATGGGGCGAATTGTTGGAACAATTTTTTAGATAAATAACTTGATGAAGATGAACGGTGTAAAATACAACGTCAGATCAGTATGTAAATGCCTACAGAGGCTTTGAGAAATATTTGTGATTCAACTTAATTCCAAACTTGACAGTCACTAAAATGTGCACCACAACATTGCAAACGCAGTCACACTGCGTGGGGAAAATACCGCATTTTCGTACGCGTTTTCACACCTGACTGGACACGAACCCAGCAACCAATGACCTCAGCTAATGTTCAACAAGAAGTTAACTGGTGTAGGAAACATGTGGTACACTTAAAAGTTAGAGAGAATGAATAAAATTAATGACGCACAAATGTAATTACTTCTATTTCATTACGTTAAATATTCTGAACATCTGGAAATACTTTAAAAAATCTACGGCTGTTAAACAGATCCGCACTTAAGATCACAATCTACTGTCGCACAGTGATCTGTTTTGAAGGACACTGAAAAAGTCGACTTCAGATTTCTGAAAAGTAGAAGTTACATGGTACCACAACGAACCAATAGGAGATTTTATCGGCACATTTGGTGTAGACTTCACTACGTGTTATTAACTTGTACCCTTCAAGTATTAAGCCGACACATTCGAAATAGAGATAACAGCGCCTCTTACACCGCGACTTCTTCTTTTTTTTTCAAATAACATCTCCCGAGAGACGTCAAAATTAACAGTAACAATCACACACTTCGGTCCGTTGGTGATAACACGTGCGTTTTAAAGCACCCGCCAACACACAAAAAAAAAAAGCGAAGAAACATTACAGACAAACTGTAACCGTTTGAATGTCGGCATTTATGTGAATCACAAATCTTCAATGCCTACTTCACAGAGAACACATTAGCATGTATATTGTAAAGAAAATAGTTTAAATGGTGTCTAGAGAAGCAGACGAAATGCGTGCATACATTATGTAAAAAAAATGCAGCTTCTTTAATGCTACAGGCGGTGGCATTTATGAGGATATGTTGGAAAAATGTACAGACGAATGTGACTGCGGTAGTATGATTACATCCCACGTACCAGTTCCGACAAATTGGTGGAAAACCGGCCGTTCCACACAGGACGTTCTTTTCCTTCGCCTACACCTTCAAAGCTCTAACTTGTTAAGAATATATATATATATATATATATATATAGGGTGAGCATAAAGTCTATCCCTGATTACAAACATTTATTACAAGAAAACTATGTGGAAAACAAACATTTTTTTAACATTACTTAAGTTAGATTCTAAAATTTTATGTCATGTGTTTGTTGTAACATTTGTAACATTTGGTTTTTGGATGCAACATTTCTAAATAGGTGGATTGGAAGAGATGGTCCGACATCCTGGCCACCACGATCGCCAGATATCACCCCCCTTGACTTCTTTTTATGGGGGGTATGTTAAGGACAAAGTGTTTTCGACACCAGTTCCAGATATTACAAATTTGAAGGCAAGAATAACAGACACTTTTGCTACAATAACTGAAGACATGTTGGAGAACACGTGGAGAGAATTTGATTATCGATTAGACGTTCTCCGTGAAACAAAAGGAGCACATGTTTAAGTGTACTAATGTGTTGTAAAAACTTCTTGAGTTACATTTTGGAAAAAAAATATATGTTTGTATTCCGCGTACACTAGTTCTATTGTAATAAATGTTTGCAATCAGGGAAAGATTTTATGCTCACCCTGTATATATATATACATAGCAGAGCTAAAATAAACAAAATATTAAGTGGAATATGAAAGAAGTATTTGTCCGCACAGAATAGGGAAACAAATTGTAGCCACAGGCAGAAGAAAAATGAATAATGCAAAAATTACAAATAAAACGCATTAGTTGACTGAAAATTAAGCAGTCAGTTGGAGTAGAATATCATAATTGAAGTCTTGAGCGATATTTAAAGAAAGGGGAAACCATCTGGTGTAATGGCAACAAAAAAAAAAAAAGATTGTAACGATTCTGAAAACCACAGACTATTAATTTCGAACACCTCAAAGTTTGATTTATTCACCAACTGATGCACCAGTGAGCTGTCTTAAAAAAAATATTAAAATTTACATTAAAACAGCTCCGACATGCTTCGGTGTTACAGTTACACCATCATCAGGGAGCGCATTAATTTGTGCTTACTAAAGTTACAGTTGTCAGAATAGCCCATTAAAATACATCGGTGTGAGTTTAATAATGTGGTGGTGTGGTGTGCGCTTCGTGATGATGGCGTAACTGTAACACCGAAACATGTCAGAGCTGTTTTAATGTAAATTTTAATATTGTTTTTTAAGATAACTCACTAGTGCATCGTATGGTGAATAAATAAAACTCTGATAATATCAAGATGCATGGTACGAATGTGAAAATTTTCGAACACCTTGTTACATAACGATCAGCCATGATGGTACGTGAAGCTACAGCTGTATGAAGGTGCAACTGTAACAAACTAGGCCTGCTTAAAACCGCTAACATATAGTGGAAAGTGAAGCATCTGATAGGCTGTGAATACAAATAACAATCTATTCAAAAGAAAAGAGATTACAGTACATCAACAGACTACTAAAGATTATGACTATGAACAAGAAAATGCAAAGCTTAAATATCAGTACTAAAAACTACGAATAATAATTCGACCTTCTCCTCCTAGTTTAGGTCCTCCACACAGACGCTAAAATAAGGCGGTGGCGTGCGGTCGTACTACCGGGGTGCTGATAAGTCTTTAGCCCGATCAGGAAGGAAACAAGCTCGGATCCACAACAGGGACGCGCGCGATTTCAACAATATCAAGACGCGAGCTCTCATCAAGTTTTTTTTTTCCTGCAAGGCAAGGCGCCGAAGGCAATTAACGCCATTCTGACAGAAACATTAGCTTGTTTCCTTCCTGGTCGGGCTAAGGACTTATCAGCACCCCCGTTAGCCAGTCACGTATATGAACTAAAATAAATATGTACAGCACACAATAAAACAAAAAAAATCTACGGTTTGGTTGTGGTGCTCCAGTCCAATTTCAATGATAAAAAAAGGGGAAAATTAGGAAATGAGAATGTAGTATCACACTGGGGCTAAAATAGCAGTGCTCAAAATGGCTCACGTTAATGCTAAGGTAAATCAGTCCCGTTACAGGCCTAGAGTGTCCCAGAGAGTTCCAAGAAGTTAAGGTTCCCAGATTTCATGATAACGCCATAGGATGGTGGTAAGGTTGTCAGCCTTACGCACCGGCCGCCTTTGCCCCTACGAAATGCTCCTGGTACTCATTTCTGTTAGAGGCTGAGTCGACCCCAGGGCCGTAATGCGATCGGAAGGATTTTATGTCAATGAAAAATTCCAATGACACCAGCTGGGATCGAACCGGCGACCTTCCGATTTGTAGCGCAACACCTTAGCCACCGTGCTACTGCGGTCCCCCACGTTAATGTTAGTAAATATAATCTTATATTTTGGTGCATGGTGAATTTTGCTTTCACCTGTTAGAATCGTGAAGTGCAGACATACATACAGACGAATCCGGTTATAACGACATCGGTTTAAGCGAAATCTCGACTATAACGTCAGATGTTCTGTCGTGCCATTCAATTCCTCGCCGTTAACCATAGCATTATATTTCTCCGTCAGGTCCTGCCAACAGCGACGGTCTGTTTAACATGCATAAATTATGGCGAGGACATGCACGTAATTTAAAAAAAAAAACACTTACCTGGTGACACAGAAACAAAGAATCACCACGTAGACCTTATTCGCGGGAAGCTGTAGCATTACCTATCAACTACCATTTACAATATCATACAATTTGACCATCGTACAAAGGTTGGAACTTTAATAGTGGCAACTATTTATTTACAACTGATAAAAAATATATATATGTTTCGAAATTTTACTGTCCTTCAATGTAGTCACCAGCATTGTGTACAACCCGTTGCCAGCGATGTGGAAGTCGTAGGATACCTTTAGCACCGCCTGTTGTGTTGATAGTTCGAATGGAGCGGTCTACTGCTTGAAGAATCTCTGGAACAGTTCTGAAGCGAATGCCACGAAGTGGTTCCTTCATCTAAGGAATCAAGTCGAAGTCACAAGGGCTTAATTCTTTGGAGTATGGTGGATGGTACAGCACTTCCCAGCCCCATCGATCGAACAAATCAGCCACAGCTTACGCTGCATGCAGCCGAGCATTGTCCTGCAAAATGATGGGTGGGTTCTGCAGAAAGTGTCGCCGTTTCTTTCTCAAAGCTGGTCGCAGGTTGTGTTCCAAAAATGAACAGTAATACTGCGCATTGACGGTCTGCT
>Ga0123354_10009797_pt1 | contig 14721 bp, 7 predicted proteins | sample TergutLab28metaG_2_FD_97872 | JGI IMG/M metagenome (GOLD analysis project Ga0123354, IMG submission 97872) | Labiotermes labralis P4 segment gut microbial communities from Petit-Saut dam, French Guiana - Lab288 P4 | ecosystem: Host-associated > Arthropoda: Insects > Digestive system > Gut ... | reverse complement strand
TGCCGTTACAGTTTTTAGTACTCCTGATGATGGGTGCTGTGACACCCGAAACATGTAGAGTGACTTTGCAGTAAATAAATATCTGCATACTGTTGCATCTGGTTGGATTTTTATTAACATTGACATTTTTTGTATTCAACGAAACTCTTCTAGTCATGCAAACAATTTCCCAGAAATCTTGATCCACACTTTATTGTACTAAGGAATTAGTTTCTCATCGTCTCCCCCCCCCCCTAGAATTACCACGTCTCGTAAAATTTCCACAAGTGGATTCTACACGTTTAAAATCTAACCTCTCTGCTCTTTACAATTATTGAATTGATTTCATGTACCAAGCAGTTCGTTAATTCTTACACAAACAAAAATACAGGCAATTTACGGATAACAACATAGAGGCTTGTTCTTGCAACCATTGTTGTCGTGGAAAAGCAATAAGTATTACATAGTGTGAGTGTGTTTGTAGCCCTAGTTATCCAGCATGCAATGCGCATGCGCCATATTGTCACATGTGGCATGGCTGGCTCTACAATTTTTTTCCACATTATCTCATAAAAGGCACGATTTTTTTCAAAAAAAGTTATTGTATGTAAAAGTGTGTTCTCATTTTTTTCTACAAATTTTATCTGAAATTTTTCTTATTCTAAGAAGAAATGTGCGAGATATGATAAAAAATGTACATTCTCTTTACGTAAAGTACTCATTATTCTTGTCAGATTTTAATGACACGAATTTTCTGTTTAGATTTTATTTATTTTGTACTATGACTAGAAAATGCACAATTATCTCACAAATTATCACACTCCTACATGTTTCGACACTATCGTGTCATCCTCAGAGTGCTTGTAATCAGTGCCTTACCAAGTTACACAAGTATTTCAAATGCAGCTGTTGGTCTTACAGTTTATAATTAAGAAGATTCACATAGGCTTTATGCATATGCCTTGTGTAACTTCGCAAGGAATTGATTACAAGCTCCCTGAGGATGACACGATAAAGTCGAAACATGTAGAAGTGTGATAATTTGAGAGATAATTGTGCATTTGTTGGTCATAGTACAAAATAAAAAAGATACACGGTAAATATATTGAAACAAAAAGGTGAATTTCTGGAGAGGGTTTCGAAAAAACTTATACATCAAATTCATGAAAATCCGTAGCCGAGTTGTTCCATACGGACAGACGGACATGCAGCTAAAATTCGCGTTTCTCTTTTCTAAGAACGCGCCTAGAAAGCAATTTACAGTTTATTCCCATTTCTCATGTATCCGCATCTGACCTTTCAACAGAAGCAACTTACATTTCTTTTGTACATAGTGACGAATTCTGTCTGGCAGATTATGTACGGGTTTTACTCAAATTCTCGTTGAAATACGATTACATTGGATGTGTTTGGTTCAAAATTACGTATAAACCTTGAACTTTCATCTCCTACCAGACGGACATAGCGTCAGTGTCTCAAATTATGACAGACAGATTGTTAATTTCAGTGTCATTTTCGTAGGCCTTACTAACATATGTGACATTCTGCCAAAGCTGTATCTGAAAGATAAAAAAAGCTAATACAAAGTTTATAAAGGCTTAAAAGATTCCGCATTGTATTTCATGCTGACAGCCTTGTGTTTATATTGCTGTTTCTGGCTTAAACTAATGTAATCACCAAATCAGCCACTAGCGAGACAGTGTTCATAAAATCACCCCGAAAATCTACTCAAATTTTTTTATTTACACCCTAAACCATCAGAGTTTCAGTGTCCAATTCAACAGTCACTTGGCGACAACTTCTTTCTCCGACTCTGTCATCTGCCTCCGTCCCTGTACGTTATTCCTAAAAAAAAAAAGTTACTTTCGTCCACATTCCGCCTAATTCAAAGTCATTTTTACGACTAAAGTTCGACGCTGAAGGCCTTAGTAAAAATCTGCAAACTGTGAGACAGAACAACATAACATCGGACGCTTTAGTACAAATATTCTGTTGGGCACTTAAAGGAAAAAGATCTTGACATATCTGTTATTTCTTACTTCATTGTTTCCTGATACGAGATCAGAAACTGGAACACCGACGTTGCTGTCATGATGATCCAGTACACGGGTGAAATGTGTTTCGTTCCACAACCACACATCTAATTCCAACAGCTTATTAATTTAACACGAGCTTAGTAATCCGAAAACGTACCCACCTATGTAAACCACCTACACCTCTCTATAATGGGAACATCGAAACCATCCAGGCTTGTGTCTATATCAGCGTCGTACACATTGTGAAATAGAGGTAGATTTTAAGTGAATAAGATTCACAGGAGAGCTTTGAGACCTGGCAATGACGTTTAGATATATTTTTCTGATACTTTACATTGACAGCTGTCTGATGAACTGCGTTTTAAAATACGACTACCCGTCATAAGCCAGTAAACTACACAATCAAAACAATATCAGTTCATGAGGTGTCGTTTCTTTTTCTCTGATTTGTACATTACTGCTTGCAGCTTTAAATAACTAATAATATAAATAATAAGTATGGTTAAATGATTGGACGGAAGTGAATAACGCAGTGAAAGGAAGTGTTCGTGTTGTAGCTGAAGATAATATCCTGGAAGGACTGCGGATAAACACGAAAACCTCTCAGCTACGAGAGCCGGTGTTGCAGCCAAGATTCGAGCAGGAAACACCCCAAATACAAATCTTATAGCACTGCGGCGTAAGCCAGTCTGATTGATCATATTCACAAGTATCCAAACAAACACAGCGCAAACCAACACGTCAAAATATTCAAGTTTTCCGACATAAAAATTACACAGGTCTGTTTTTTATTTAAGTTAAGGTGCTGTGCTACAAATCGGAAGGTCGCTGGTTCGATCCCAGCTGGTGTCACTGGATTTTTAATTGATGAAAATCCTTCCGATCGCATTATGGGCGTGGGGTCGACTCAGCCTCTAACAGAAATGAGTACCAGGACCATTTCCTGGGGGTAAAGGCGGCCGGTGCGTAAAGCTGACAACCTTACCACCATCCTGTGCCGTTGTCATGAAATCTGGGGACCTTAACTTCCTGAAACCCTCAGGGCCTCTCCAGTCCTGTAATGGAACTGCTTTATCTTTTTTAAATTCATATTTAAGCTGACAGGTAATGTTTGGGCTGAGTTCTGTGATTAACTTACCTACGTTACATGAACTTTTCACTTGAAATCAAAAAGACGTCCAATGAAAGCTGCACGTTACTTGGGAGTACCTGAGTGTAACGTAAAGTAACGCGTTTTAATGTACCACCACCGCAGCTTTAAGCGAAATCCAAATATTTTCAATGGAATGTGTAGTTAAGAATAAATTACAGTATGGCATAAACATAATTAAACATTAAGCGTATGTGTCACAATTTCTGTTATCTTCGAGACTCTTCACTCACAAAAACGAATGTTTAGCACTAATGATACTGTAACATTACAAGATAACGTCCGTGCGAAATCTCGAGGCAGCAACTCTAAGCAACTTAATTGACAATATCATCCTGATACTGTTAACCCTTTAAAGACGAATGACAGACCGCTTTATTTAAAGACCCAGTCCGTACCGCACTGTGAACACTTTTCATCTCCGTTATAAAAACCGATCAGCTTAAGCTGTAAGTGGCACAAGTCACTGGTTGTTCTCAGATAAATCAAAACACATAAATACAGCGTGGGAAGAGCGTACAGTTGTTGAATGTTAAATCTGTTGGTGCATCACGTAACCAGTAGGCTTTAAAAGGTTAAGTCACCTTATAACACAGATACGTACTTTATTGACTGTTCTGTACCAAATGAGTGGAAGAAAACAAATTGAGCTTGAGGGGTATTATTTGTCGCCGACTACATCAAATGGCACAGCCATAAAATCTCAATTTTAACAGCAATATGTAACAGTTCGAATGCTTACGTATATTCCGTGTAGTGAAGAACACAAACGCGCGGGCGAAATAATTCGAAAGTACGACAAGGCATTAAATGGAAATCTAAGCCAGCGGACGTGTACGGACAAACATGAACGTGTAATATCCAGTAGCTTTAATGTGTACTGAGTTAAATATAATAAAAACACAAAGAGAGGTTAAAAGGAGATACAGGCAAATGGTTCTTCCAAGGGCTTCACGATCCATTATCTAGCCAACGGTCCGATTATCCACCTACTACGTACAAAGAATAAGAATTTACAAAGTTCCGATACTACCGCCCATATTAGACCATACTTTCTTATTACAGCTAGATTAGGACAACTTCTACTGGGCATTTTCTATATATTTATTATGTAAAAAGGAAGGGCCCCTTGTAAGACGACCGAGTGCGTCGAGAGACGTCTAGACAACATTGAAAATGTGCCTTACAACTCCGGTGTTCGAAATGAGTCATATTTTTTTTTATCAGTGCCACACCCCATGGCTGACTGCTGGCTTTTAACAGTACTGAATTTTAAAACCCGTCTGTATCTCACTTGTTACACTTCGGGGCAAAAATTCGTTCCCATCATATTGCGTACCATCAGAGTGCTGGCAATCAATACCACAGTCCATTACAGCTCGTAATTTGCAGGGACGGTGAGCAGCTAAGGCGATCATTTGGCGCTAAACGCCCCGTTTTTTGTGAGGTAGCCCGCACATCCTCAGCAGTCATAGTCATTTATATGGTCTATATCGATTGGGAGATTTTGTACTTCGGTCAACTCTTCACGTTTCATTTTGTGTCCATAAGTAACAAGATAGGGTATTTGCAAAGACGTTAATCTGTTTCGTATACAAGAATTCAACAACGGAACAAAGTCGTTCGGGAGGAGCTAATAGCTGCTCATCTACTCAATAAATTCGCATATCATCCTGAAACTGAAGGTTCATTATTTCCTTAAAACATGCCCACCACTGCCCCGTGTCCTAAGTCAGATGCAAGTAGTCCACACTCGTCTACCCTATTTCCCATCTATGTCTAGATCTTTTAAGCGATTTCTTCTCCAGCAGTTTTTCTACCAAAATCTTGTGCACATATGTACCCTCATCCGTGTCACATGCCCATCCAACTAATCCTTCTCATCCTCCATCATCTGGCTAGTAACATACATATTATAAAACTCTACAATTCCCATCGTGTTCATGTTGCATGTTAATTCATCAGGTTTCAATTCGGATGTTGCTAAGCACCCTGTAACCTAACATTCTAAGTTTGTATTTTCCCAAAGGTAATAAGTTTTATTATGATACAAAACTACAGGCAAAATTGTCGTTTTGTACATTTTTCATCTTTCGGATTTTTAGACATGTTGGAAAGAACTAAACCCAAGGAAGAAAACATTCAAAGAGTTTAATATGCTCTTAATTTCTTGGTGGATGCACTTTGCTTCTTTGCTATCCCTATCCTTTCCAAGTATTTCAACACTGCCACGTTTACAATGTTATATTATTTGTCTTGATGTGATTTTTATCTTGCATTCTGTGGTCGGAACACGAACATACAGATCCACTTAATTTCGACACCAACTTACCACCGACCATTACAGTTTCTCTTTTTCCCTTTACAACATTTGTGCTTTTCGACATACAAGTAGAATCAACATCGCAAGCATTATTATTAATTGACACTACTAATGTAACAAGAAGATATTCAGGCTTTCAAATACAATATATTTCTCTGCCTGTATTGTATTTTATCGAAGGATGGAGAGTTACGCTCTCAGAAATGTAGAACAGATCACGGCAGCTTTACATCCCCTTCTCCCTGATTTACTCGTACAATTCAGCAGCTGCACCGCCATCCCAAGATCTAGGGTTACCTGACATTACTTCGATCTCTCTCCATATTTCTTGATACCTGACAGATGAGGTATAAGTGAAGAAGTTCTATCCCTTCTCTGCAGTTTTTATGGCAGATTTCGACTTCCGTTTGTCACCAACCGTTACTTAAATTCACTGTGGAGCGATAAAAACTCCTGAACAGCAGCGGAAAACGTCTCGCTTCGGATTTGGAATACAATTCCGATCATTCTGATGGTTCTACACATCCTACTACCCATCTAAGCATACACCGACAGGGTTACCATTACTTATACTTCTGTTCCCACTACAACTCACAACTCATCCTGCCACCTGATGCTACGTGTCAATTTTCGTTGATAAGGAACCAATACGCAGACCAGTTAATATACAACTGAAAAGCAATTTGCTGTTAAAAGCACAAACTGTATTCGGACAACTACATATTAAATGTTACAGTTGTCTACCTGCTTAAAACTAAGTCTCAAGCCATAAGAACGTAAAGGATAGTGGCAGTGTAGTTGGTCCATGCTGGACGGTGATAAATGCATAGTTTCTGGCGCCGACCACTTTACCCCAGTGAAGTTCACTTCTTCCTCATTGGATATGAGGCTGTAGGAGCCTCAATGGATGTCTGAAAGCTGTGGGAACAAAATCTCCATCTCTGTCGAGAGTCGAAACCCGGTGTACTGGTCTCACATTCCCTTTATCGTTAAACTGGCTGGTATAACCTGACCCTAAATTACATTTATTAATTACTCTTTCTTACAACGTCACGCACGCAGTTACTTCAAACGCAATAATGTGGAAAGAATGAGCCTAAAACAAGAATATTAATCATCTTGTGCTCCAGCGAATACAAGACAGGAAGATATTTATAGTGACGAATTTCAGTGGGCCTGCTACCATGATGCATTTTGATTATGACGATTATTAAAAAAGAAGAGAGGCAGAGAAATGTGTAATAATTTTCTGCCGTTTCGAATGAAAATATGATTAATCAAATGCGCACTTCACATGTTTCCTACAGCAGTAAGAGTTAAGAGCGGACGATGAAATTGTGATAAATGGTGTTTTTGGAAGTTTTAGTAATTACTTCGTTGGATCGTAAGGGGTCCAAACGTCATGCAAAAGTCGAACTAGATAGTTCTACGAAGACCAAAAGCGACCAAAGGGTCAAATTCCGACTAAAATATCTGAAGTAACACAAATCGACCGACCTGTTAGAGAAAGGCTTTATAATTAAAATTTACTGAACTTATAAATTTTACCAAAAAAAATGGCACAATTCAATTAAACTTCCAAAGAACACGAGTAGCTGGCACGGAAATTTTTATAGAAAAATTTGGGAGCTGCATAAGTGTTTCTCGATCTCCCATCTCCCCTGCAGGAAAGTTCTCCATCAATGGACGCAAGCCAAGTTACCTTGGAAATAGGATCGTGACCTAAACCTTGATAAAACCATCTTCACTGAATTTTCCTCAGGCGAGCTCACTCCCGAGATCCACGATCAAGCTCACATCTTTTCATGTGTGCATTATTTCTGGAGCTTCCCTAATTCTCTTTCCAGTGGTTAGCATTGCTACCTCACATTCTAGAGACGCCGATGCGCAGGTTAATCACAAGACGGCTATCCTGAAAATTTCTACTGGTTTTTCTCAGTTTGTCTAGCCAAACACTGGGGCAGTGCCTTAGAAGTACACAATACTTTCCTTAAACGTGCAGTCCATTTTGTTTTTCGAGGCTAAATGAAACATGCAATGAAGAAAGCTTACTTCATAAAACCAAAAACGAATGCATGCACATAGCTGGTATGTTATAAGACTGTTTTCCCTAAAATCTCTAAAACACATACGCAAACACAAAACACTTGACATTCCTTAAACAATAAGACGTTTGTCAATGAAGTGTGCAAATGACACAGCTAATAATAACTTTCGATTTCATTTTAAACTGATCCTTAAATCTTTAAAGTAATGTATACATTTTCCTAGTAAATTTCTGAGACTCGGGAAGTACGCCTCAGTGACTGGGTAAGACTTGGAGTGCCATGGTCGGTTCCCGGCACAAGCAGTAACTCTCTCTTCGCCATCTCCTCCAGACATTCTCGGGAGTTCATCTGCCAGTTCGTTCTGCAGGGGTGAAGCTGTCAGGTTGTTAAACTGACTACTCGCCTCAGTCTTCAAGGGTAAAAGTAAGTGGAATTTTATTTCTACTCTCCTACCGACTTCTAACACGTGATGCGTAGATACACTGACAGCTTATAGTCTTATTCTAAGTGCAACTTCTGATAAAGTAATTATATTCTAATCATTTAATACGAAACATGTTTTGCCTAAGTAATTTCGTAAAATTTTTTTGTTCTCATCTTAAGTAGAATGGCCTTATAACTCTAATATTACTGCTGGCTATTTCAGCTTTTCGTATAAGCTTTAATACCTCAATGATTCTGGGCTCTCCATTTTAGACTATCTTACTTTCAAATTACCTCATAAAATCTACACTCTCTACAAAATATGCGAGTTAGGAATTACACGCACTATTAAAAACGGAAATAATAAAACCCACTGTTTTTACGTATGAGGAGTATTTCAGATCGTTGTAGTCAATCTCAATGTTAGCAATTCAAATGCCAGTAACGAGAACGTAACTGTTGAGGCATCACAATTGTTTTAAAAGCCTTTCTATTTTATCCTTCTACAACCCTTCATATATTACGATCCATGGAATCGTCCTGAATACCTATTCGATTCGGTGGGGGAAGTTCGAACAAATTCCAAAACGATCATTATGTTGGTTTTCATATATCCTTTTATTTAAAAAATAGGCGTATGGAGACTTTATATTCCTTTCTGAACGCGTTAGAGTGATTCTGACGAAACATACTTCTATCAGACTCACAAATGGAGCAAGATACATAAAGAAGTACACCATAATATATGAAAAATTCCTGCTATTAAGCGTTAATTCACTGTTGCTCTCAGCCTATCAATTCACAAAACACGATACAAACACTGTAAAGGAATCTAACACTGAAAATTTATGGCACTTTCCCAACTACAGTCTTCCGACAGCACATTTCTGCAAACACACACACACATACACCTATTATTTATTCGTCGAAAATGTTGAACTTGAAGGGAGTTTATGGTGCAATGTTTCATGTCTGCTGCTTTCTGCACAAAATTACTCTCGTCCGTCTGACTGATTCATATGTTTATGCAATCAAAACACAAAGCCATCGCTTCAATACATCAGCATGTCCTGCTACATATATAAATAACGTTTTTGAGCACAACCTTCCTCCCTTCCCCACACCCGGACACTAAAATAGTTTCTTTTCCCCATTTTGTAATAACCAAGTGTAGGTAATCATGGTTACACACGCGAAAACAAGTTTAATTTACACACAGATACAATTCGTGAAATTGAAATCGATTGTGTTACACATTCCGCGTTTCCCAGAGCCAGTAAAAAAACCTCACATATTGCAAGTAATCTGTTGTAGATGTATTGTAACAGAATTTGTAATTGAAATTTGTCTTTCTCCATATTGTTTACAGTCTGAATTTCAGAATTGTGATCTACCCGTTACAAAACATTTATAATTTATAAGGGTACCAATATAAAAATAGTTACATTTAATGTGCAAATATATATATATGTATATATATATATGTCTCTTCGGCCTTACAAATACAGTCACTACTAAGTTAGCATTCATAATATTGTTATAAACGTGTTTCGTATTATGATTGCTGAATTGCTTGTATTTTGATGCGACACAATCCCCTAACTTTCGCACTCTCAGTACTTCATGCCCTAAGCGTAGCACACACATAAAATTTCATACTGAATGACCCAGTCAATATGTAAAATTTCCTGTCCCTACAAGCGGCAAAACATACAACGAATCCCTTATCACAGGAAGTTTTACTCCATTTCACTCTGCTACCAAAATTGCTCAGTTAAGAAAGAAAGTAAACTTTTTATACAGTTAGTGGCAGAAAATACATAAATTCTCTTTTTAAACGAACTACGGTATTAGAGGCCGTTAACGTAAATGGTAATGTGTATTTATCATAGCCCGAAAAAGGTTTTAGTTATGGTCATATATTAGCTTGAAATAAAAATTAACCTTTTAAAGCCTCATGATTACGTGATGTACCACCAGTTTAACATTCAACAACTGTACGCTCTGCCCACACTGTATTTATGTGTTTTGTATTAATCTGAGAACAAACAGTGACTTGTGCCACTTACACCACAAACTGATTGGTTTTTATAACCGAGATGAAAAGTGTTTACTGCGCGGTACGGACTGGGTCTTTAAATAAAGCGGTTTGCGCTTCGTCTTTAAATGGTTAATATATATGAAGCTGCTGTTATAAAACCACAGTTCCTTTTCATAACCACACCTACAACGTCTCATGAAATTAACTGGCACGCTAAATGGGACAAGGAGTTGGAATCAAATCTGTCGTACAGATTTTGTCCATGGTTTCTACGCTTCCTTATTCCGAACCATCACCCTGAGTTTAACCGCATGTCTAAATCGATTTCTTCAAAAAAAAATTTAGAAATATACCGGCAAGGTCTAACCTGTGGAAGAAGAAGAAAAGTGCTATTTAAATACAGAAGTCTTCCTCTTTATGAGTCACCCGTCAAGTAGCAGTTCAAGTAATGGCTTGCTCTCTGAGATTTCTCTGTACAAAGAACCTGGAGTTCCCTTGTGGATTGCGATCGGCAGCATGACACGAATTGACCCGGCTTGCCACTCGATCTATTGCATTTCCACTACTCACTCAGCGTCACCAAATAACGTCGACATATAAGAGGAACCAGGAAGATGCTTTGCAGGCACGGAGCATCAAACCCTACAAAAAGCAATGCATACTCGTATTGCTTCCTAGTTGGAAGGTAAAACTTCCTTGCTCAGAAAGTGTATGGCCTACCCCAATAAGACAGATAATTTATATTTTCCACCTAACTAGATAAAAACTGCATTACAAATCAGTCATCCGTATCGGAGATCTTCCTACACCACGAAAACCAAACGTCGCTTCTCTACCCTATTCAGCACTAGTTACCATATCCTCCCAACCATACTGCCAACTCACGGAGACACGCAGCAAAGTTATTCTTGTGTAAACATAATTTTTCCGATTTTCAAAACCTAATTATCCGAGAGATTCCTTCGCCATACGTTGGGTAGGTATTTCTTGACTACGTTATTACTTTTAAATCTTATAACCCTCAGAAGTAAGTAGTGAAAATCTCCCTTCCCCTTACCAACAGTTGTAATTAAGACGATGCGCAAAATTTATACTTCGCTCCTAGAATTCTAAAAGCAACACAATTCGAACCGAACATTTATATATTACAGGGTTAGCATAAAATCTTTCCCTGATTACAAACAAATGTTTACCCGGACATGTTGGAACTTTACGTTGCACCTCAGTTAGAAGAGTTTCAGCCGTGGATAAGATGGTGCACCTCCACACTGGGGTTCACATATTCGTCAGTTTTTGGATGCAGCATTTCCAAACAGATGGATTGGGAGAGGTGGTCCAAACTCTGGCCACCACGATCGCCGGATATCACCTCCTTGAATTCTTTTTATGGGGTATGTTAAGGACAAAGTGTTTTCGACACCAGTTCCAGATATTACAAATTTGAAGGCAAGAACAACAGACGCTTTTGTTACAATAACTGAAGACATGTTGGAGAACACGTGGGGAGAAAATGATTATCGATTAGACGTTCTCCGTGCAACAAAAGGAGCACATGTTAAAGTGTAGTAATATGTTGTAAAAATAGTTCTTGAGTTACATTTTGAAAAAAAAATGTTTGTGTTCCACGTAGAGTAGTTTTCTTGTAATAAATGTTTGTAATCAGGAAAAGAATTTATGCTCACTCTGTACTCTAATTATTCTATCGAATTTCTCTAGATGGGATATTATGAATTTAACCCTTATCCTGCTAACGTGGAGAATATGGTGAGCTCCTAATAATGCCAGTAAATGGCAGTTGGGATTTAATTAAACGTTTAAAGGGGTAATGGTACAAAACTATAGTTTAATTCTCCATAATAAGCCTGTATTTGCCCTTATGTTGTCCTGAGGTGTGTGCAGGAACACTTCTTTGGACTGCAGGATTTAAGATTGACATTTAGTAAACGTGTAGACAAAACTCTAAAAGAGTGTTGACACACCAACACTGTCAGTCAGGGGCAGAATTCATACAGCCTCCTGCCACATTCCAGTTAGGAACACAGACCATAAAGCTTGCTTTCACATTCCAGTTAGAATCACAGTTCACACAGCTTACTGTCACCTTCCAGTAAGGAGCACAGTTCATAAAGCCTACTGTCATATTCCAGCTAGAAGCACAGTTCATAGAGCCTACCATCACATTCTAGTAAGAAGCAGAATTCATACAGCCTACTGCCACATTCCAGGAACTGAAAGTACACAACAACTGTGTACATATCATAACAATCTAGCGTGTTTGTACACTGTTCTTTGATTACCTAGATTTCATGAAGTTTACACACAAATTATTTCAGAAACATAAAAGATTCATTTTGTACCATAATTTGTTTTCCAAAGGATTTACACTCATATCAGTAAGCAGCAAGTTAAGCTCAAGATATGTGCAGAGAAGCACGTACCGTTTTCGTCCCACCTGTCCGTTGTTTTTGACCAGTTTTACCTAAAACTGAAACGTGTCGACAAATTACAGTAGGATTTTTTAAATCCTTTCGCCCGCGCGCACGCATGCACACACACACACACACATATGCACTACATGTACAATGGAGAGGCGAACATGTGTAGTTCTGAAACTTTGATATAAAACCGCTTTAAAAAATATAAAACTGGAGCGGATTAAAATAAAATAACGTCCATATCAAATTAACGAGTCGGTTAATTAATTCCAAACTTCTAAAGAAGAGGGCATACAGACTGATGAGAATTACAAGCAGATTAACAGAACTGAAATTAATTTTGATGTTTGTGTAACCGTGCATCATATTATTGTAGAATTAATTTGTCCACTTTGAAATATTTTGTACCAAGATGACTTCAAAATCCCCAATATGCACACTGACACAGCGGCCAGTGTGCTATATTATAACAGAGGAAATCTCTGTTTTATATCTTGGACAAACTGGAATTTTTCAGCCCAGCCTAAGTACAGTGTTAAAAGATAAGGCTCTAACAATAACTATGGAAACAGAGAGATATTACTACGTGTGGTCAGGGTGAATAACGGAAAGATAAGACTAATTAGGCCATTAGCCGTTCATGCGTAACTAATACAACTGGCATTTAACATTAAATGTGTGAAAGAAATATGTGTTACCATTGCCACACTTATCACAATAATTTTATTCTTTGCTGTGCTAACTTTCACTAATGTAAGCATCAAATACTGAAAAGAAGTCATGCATGTAAATACATCATTAGAAGTCCGCGTTCTCTCCTAAGTACATTAGATTTTGTCCAAATGGCATAAAAATCACATGTGCAAACTGGCACATTAAGACGTACATTCTCTGCGACAAGAAGAAATAGGAATATTTTCTGACAGTGTGGAATTCGTTATGCGTTTTAAAGAACGCTGCAAAACACGTCAGAAACTTTTTAAAATATTGGTCTCTTTTCAGAAACTTGAATTTTGTCCAGTCATATTATTTTGGATTTGTTTGCTAAAGTAAATCAAGGAATAAGACCAGTTAATTAAATTCAGTGACACATTTGTAATATTTCCTCACGGTGCGTGCTCATTTTCACAGTAATTTTTTACTTGTTAAGTTTAATTCAATTTCCCTTCTAATAATTACTGCGACAGATATGGCTTAGGTTGGGTATTAGTTTATTAATTTATTCATTAATGCACGGCATATTTAATATTAAAAAAATATATACTCATTTTAAAATTCAATGATTTGTAAATCATATATCATTTCCGAATGTCTCCAATTTTGAATAGCTTACGTTAAAATCACAGAAAATGTGTGCTGTGTGGCTAGTTGTAACATTACGATGATATATCATCTGTGTGCCATTTAGAATGCAACTCATACACAAAAGAATAATCCGAGAACCCGTACAGACTTTCAGGCCCCAAAATATGTGAAGATACTAAAATTAAACACATCAGTCTGTTTTTCATTTTCTCCTGCGTTTGAAAATACGTAACTAAGTCACAGAATGATAAACTAAGAACAAACATGTCCAGTTCATCTATTAATTTCTTTCGTTTATGTAATAATGTATGAAGGTTAGAGACTATGGCGTAGAATATATTGGGAAAATAACTAGGGCAGCTAAAAACACATGGACTTTATGCTTGCAGTCTTCCAGCACTGTTTGACAGAACTTGATAAACAAAAAGTCACGTGAATTTGAATAACCTCACATCTTGTTCGAGGCACTGACTCTGAGTCCAAGTCTTGTGCCTACATCAATCCGTACACCCCAAACCGAAAATACACTTAGACACACGACCACCTTTTCTTCATGGACCTACGTGTACGACCTGTGAAGTACACCTGCAATCAGCTGTCCACCACACAATGTTCCTGTTGTCACGCACAAACCCATTAGGCACCGTGCGATAACCCAGAAGTTTTAGGCCGAGGTTTAGTCATTTTAAGGACCACTGACACTTATCATCTTTCTTGAGTTTTATCTGGAACTCTCATAGTAGATGCAACCTGCTTACGGAAACTATGCAGACGGACTGACTAGATAAAATGTACACAGCGTCAGAATCCGACACGCCTTCCAATTTTTCCCCCCTCCGTACTACTACTACTACTACTACTACTACTACTACTACTACTACTACTACTACTACTACTACAACAACAACAAGCGTCGCCACCATTGTCCTTGTTTGCTGCTGCTGATGACGATGATAATTATGATGATGATGATGATGATGA
>Ga0123354_10009793_pt1 | contig 14725 bp, 9 predicted proteins | sample TergutLab28metaG_2_FD_97872 | JGI IMG/M metagenome (GOLD analysis project Ga0123354, IMG submission 97872) | Labiotermes labralis P4 segment gut microbial communities from Petit-Saut dam, French Guiana - Lab288 P4 | ecosystem: Host-associated > Arthropoda: Insects > Digestive system > Gut ... | reverse complement strand
TTTTCTAAAAAAAAATAAAAAAAAAAAAAAATATTTTTTTTCCAACTTTTAAAGTGAAAACTGAAAGGGGCCGCCCCCCCCCCCCCCCACAGTAAATCGGTATAGCATTGAGTTTGTTTTGTGACGTGCAACATGAATAAAACCACCACGAGGCTGTATATTCTGTTGCCCAGCTAGCCAGCAAACATCGCCCATTTCATGGGCTCATGTGGCCACTTAGCTCCTGTCACCTTCTTACCAATTTTCACTTTGGCTAGATCGGTAGCCAAACATCCAGACCACATTTCGCTATCTCCAGCTGTCTCGCACTGTGGGGTGTGAACCCAAGGGCGGCTGGACACAGCGCCGTCGAACTCATAAGACATCTTCATCTTGGATGTGACGCCATGTCACATTACAGAAGCCAGTGACCTTCAGAGTCACAGCTCTAATAACATCACGCTTCTCACTATTTGCTTTTTATTTATTGGCATTATATGTACAGTCATTAATGTCATATAACCAAAAGCAATTTAAAACTGACTTACTAATGGCAAATTTCGACTTTTCTATGAATCCAAATTATCAAAGATCGCCTCAAATTGATTCTTTTAGGTCTACAGTGCAGGCCACTGTTTCTGGTATTAAAAAGTGTGTACAGCACAGCAAAATGTATGGTGTCGCTGTGGAAAAAAAAATTCACCGTTCAGTGTGAATCGCGCTTGGCTGCCAAACAACTGACCGATGGTCGGTAATTCTGAAACTAGCAACTGAATTCTCGCTGCCATCACACTGTAGTACGTCAACATATGTTAGATCAAAGTGAGCTTTCATTTAGTTGAAGAAATACCAGTGTTTGAAAACCCGAAACACTGCTGTACAGATAATAGTGCTTTAGCTAAATATACGCCCTCTATTAAGCGTACGTGCTTGAATGAGACATTACGTTGTTCTCATTCAGCTCGCAGCTCGAGATGACATAAGTTGTATCCCAACAAACATTTCTCCTCCCCCATTCCCACCAATCTACACGACACGTTCCTGAGGGATGCAAGGAAATGTAAATTGTGCGTAATGAATGTTCCGCCCGCCTACACTTGGCAATACAGTGTTGGTTGTTCCAACTCTGTGGCTCATGCCACGATGATAATCCCTGTTCAGCGAAGCTGCGAGTCGCTGCAGCCTTGTAACTGTAATCTCAGTACGAAACAATTACCTTATGCAGTTTAAAACGCAATAAAATTCTCAACTGACATTCTCTGCTTGTCTGTCATTAATCATACAAATACCTTGAACATGGATCTTCCTTCGATCGTACTGTGGCGCTCTTCTTACTTCACTGCAATTATTTGGTCAGTTTTACAGCGTGTTATGGGTATTATCCGATGCACTACGTATCGTTAATCAGTAACACGTGTTAACTCAATGAACAAAAATTATAATACGTGAAATGTAAACTTAACAAATATTTGACTTAAATTTTTACCAAATTAATCAAACCTAGAGAAGCTAATCAAACCTTGAAGGTCAATAGTCACCTTACGTACCGCCAGGTTCAACACTCAGGAAGCTTCACTTCTTCCCAAACACAATGTATTTCTGTTATTTATATAGTTCTGAGAATAAACAGTGACTATTTCTGTACACACAGCATTAACTGACTGCTTTTTATAACACCGGAGTATACGGATTTGTACAATCGGTAATAATAAAACTACCGAGGAAGACAAAACATATGCAACATTGTCGGGCCCCGGTAATTTGTAACCGTCACCCCCCCCCCCAAACCTTCTCCCGTCTCGTCGGCACTGGTTCTTCCTCCCCGTTAGGTCCACGTTCGTTTTCATTAAAACCCTTAAAGTCCAGTTGTTACTGCCCATGCAGCCACGCTTAACACTAAAAATGTCTACAGAATGCTCGCAGAACAGACAGCGATCATCTCTCTATAGAGCGTTACGTGCTTGGATTTTATAATGCAGTCAGAGTGTTATTCTGCACAGTTCTTGTGATGGTGTATGACGTTTTGAATTCACTGACTTTATGGACGTTTCCCACAGTGTGTTCTATTCAAGATATATAATGGGAAATGTCAAGTACATTAAAGTGCATGACGAACTGAATTTTTAAATATAATGCAGTTTAATTCTATGACCCGAGCCGGCCCTGGGTGTCTCTAGGCGTGACTTACAAAAGAGGCTCGGTCGCTGGTTGGTCACCCAGCACGGGGCTCAATGGCGTGGTCTTGGTGATACCCAAAGACAGGCTCGAGCATTTACCTTGGGACCCAGGCTGGGTACCAGGGCTAAATTTTTTACCTTTAATAGGACTCAATCCAGGGCTGTAACTGGCCTTCTTACGGGCCATAACACCCTAAGGAGACATCTTTACGTACTAAGACTGCTTGACAGTCCCTTGTGCAGGAAGTGCGGGGTGACAAGGGAAACCTCGGCTCACGTTTTTTGTGAGTGCGAGGCTTTGGCGTCCCTCAGACACGCGTATCTGGGCTCCTTTCTCTTTGAGCCGGAGGACATTAAGAGTTTAGGCTTGGAGACCATCTAGAACTTTAATAAGGTTACGGGTCTCCCATGATTCGATATGGGGCACAAAGGGCCCCTTAAATCAAGGCCTAGGTGCATCGGGGCTGAGAGGCCCCGAACCCAATTGCAAATCAATCAATCAATAATCCTTGTCCTCAAAAGTCTGAGCCAAATTTACTCATAGATTTTAACATTATTTTTATGAATGAACTCTTACTTGTTTGTACTACTATATAGTGACACACAATGCAGGGGTCCGGGTTAGATATTTTCGGTGTTAGGGATTTAAAAATCAAAACAAAGCAACAAATGGGTAGAAATGTCATGTGGAGCAGACCGGGCTTTCGGCTTGGTTGCCAATTAGTGCAATCTTATCTACAATGTACTGTTGGTTAGTCGTCTAAAAATAATCTGACGCTGTACACGGCACTCGGATTATTTAGCAAATACCTTTTGTCACGTCGGCTAACTTATCGCAACGAACCGCCTGCGTCTGCGCTATCGCAGAAGCAACACCGTAAAAAATTCGACGTGATGTTTAGAAGGAGTTACTGGTGACAGAGTAATACGCCGGGGATTGTGGCTTTGTTGCCCGCCTGATCTGAACCCGCGCAATCGATTTTTACTTTTGGGACATACTAAAGGATTAAGTTCATAGTAATTACTTTCTTACTTACTTAATTACTTACTCACTTAGTCACTCCATGGAGAAGAGTCCTTTTTGAGCAGCTAACCGGCTTTCAGCTAGTCACGAAATTCCCTGCATTTCACGGAACCCGAAGGTTCATTACCGCACTCACAAGTGCCCGCCAACTGTCCCTATCCTGAGCCAGCTCGATCTTGTCGATACCCGCACATTCCACTTCCTGAAGATCTATCTTAATATTATCCTCCCATCTACGCCTGGACCTCTCAAGTGGTCTCTTTCCTTCAGGTTTCCCCACCAGAACCCTGTATACGCCTCTCCTCTCCCCCATACGCGCTACATGCCCCGCCCATCTCATTCTTCTCGATTTTATCACCCGAACAATATTGGGTGAGGCATACAGATCATGAAGCTGCTCATTGGGTGAGGCGTACAGATCATTAAGCTGCTCATTGGGTGAGGAGTACAGATCATTAAGCTGCTCATTATGTTCATGGTAATAAATCATCGAAATTAAGAGTGTGTTTATTCCCAGCATCGGAATTACGACATGTAATAAACAGCGATCTTGTTAGACGTGAAGCCCCTCTGCAAGCCACATTCAGCACCTTCTGTGAACATGCAATACCTGCAGTACATATTGCAAGTCTGCGAAGTGTGACCACCGGCAACCGTAAATTCCTATTGCCGCGAACGCTTTGGTGCCTCTGTTCGTTAAGTGACAAACGTTACAGGCCAGATAAGGTAAGGACGTTATATTTCCACAACGTAACGATAAACTCTCCTGATTCCAAACATTTATGACAGTCAGAAATGTACTGACGTGACGCTATCCGAACAGGTGCACCACTAAAATTCTGATCGGCCCTACGGAATACTTGAACTTGGTTATGGTTAAGATCAATAACGTAGGACTTACCTGTGAAAGGATATATTAGTTCTATGCGATAAGTTCATTGAGTTCAGTGCATATTTTTTTGCCACTGGAATAACTTCGCAGGCTGTCGAACTGGTGTCTTCCGATAACAGACGCTTGGTAAGTTACACCCCAGTGCGTTCTACCCATGGCTACCGTAAATGTAATGAGCTCCCCGTATTACATTATCCACATCCACGACGCTATGAAGAATACAGAAAAGATTGAAGAAATCAATTCCTTCGTGCCGAGAATAAAAAAAAACTTGGCAATATACAGTCTGAAATGAAATACAGAGGCTTAGCCGTTTACTGCGCATCACTGCTGACTTAACTCAGTTGAAAAGTAAATAAAATTTTGAAAAATAATATGAGAAGAGGAATGGAAGCTGTGCGACAAAACCACGTGCTTTTCAGGCTTACCTAGCTGCATAATTCCGGTACGATGAATGTCTTACTGTTTTATACAACCACAACCAGTCCGATGTCACACATTTCATCGGCTGTCGCGAAAGCTTAAATCTGCTGCTGCAGCTTTGCCATTTGCGAAGCTATTTATGTAAATCTTTCTGACATATACATCACGAGCATATCAGCATATAACGACAAGTCTCAAAACACTTAAGTCGAAAATGAAATAAATTCTCCTATCAAGAAAGAAGTACATTTTACCTTCACTTGATTGTCACCTTCTGTGGCCTCTCATTTCAGAGATTTTTTCCAGAAACTCTCGCATTGTACCCATTATTTCGAGAAAAACACGTCGTTTTGAATTGCGTAATTTCACAGCTTTATGGAACAATACAGTTGTTATACAAAGCCTAATATTTTAAGCGGTACATTTGTCTGATTAAATCTAATTTCGGAATGACACACGTGCTAAATAAAGTCTAATTTGGGGAAAACGCGCTCTTTAGATGAAGTCTCAGTTTCGATAAACAAACACATACAAACACAAACGGGATATATATAATTTTAGAGCAGGACCCTTGTTGAAGCATAAGACTACAAACTTTGTAAAAATTTTTTCGGTTCCTGAACCAGCACGTGTAATGAAAAAGCTCTCGGCGAAATAAATAAAGAGTCACTGACCATCAATATTGTATTGAGCAGTCCACCTGCATTGAAATATCTAAGCAGTTGCATGATAAGTTTTCAATTTCTTTCCGAAGTTTCATTTAAGTTGGACTGAACACTGTTGACCTTGAACAAAGTCCATGCTTACTTTACTAAGTAGCGATTAGACCTACTAGTGTTAAAAATAAATATGTTATGTTATGCGAGTATAACGATAACATTTTTGAAGAAAGATGTCGGAAACATTTAATGAAACGACCCAAACTAGCAATGTTATTTTCTATCCTACAGAGTGAACCTCATTTTCTTTCCTCATTTACATGTGATTAAGTAACCGCAATTATCGGTGGATTATGTGTTGTCTGGTACTCACCAGCAAGGTGTTGATGATGGCGCACGACGTCCTTGTAGCCCTCGGGGGGGCTTAGAGTCACCTGGTCGATAAACTCCAAGGGCGGCTCGAACGTGCAATTCTCGGGGATGTTGAGGTCAAACCCAGGATCCCCGGCCAGTGTCGTGGCATCTCGCCTGGGCATGTTTCCTGCAAAGTCATCATCCTGTCACACTTCAGCCTGGAATTTCATGCAACCTAAACTGTAACGAGCAACACGACCAGGGAACAGCCCAAGTTTCTTGTGTCAGGGACAAAGTCGTGAGATTGGGATGGATGCTGTCCGCCAAAGGCACTGACATATCGAAATTCATAGAACTGTAATCCCTAAAGAGGATTTTTATAAATCTACAGACTTTTGGGTCACATGCGAACACCTTCTTAGAACCAAGCGCCACAATAATCCCTATGGAACCAACACATGTAGTCAATAATAAGCAAGTAATAAAAGTTACTTATTACTGTGTTATGGACATTGAACTACGAGCCATGTCAGAGATTTTTTCATCTTAGTAATTAACCAACTTGATGCACAAAATTTTTGTTTTATAATAAGTTTATTTCATGCCTCTACATGTTTCGAGCACTATGTGTTCATCATCAGGAGGTCAAAATTGCATTATACAGTCTCTGGTATCATCACACCTACACCTATAGGTGTGATGATACCAGAGAGGCTGTGTAATGCAATTTTGACCTCCTGATGATGAGAACATTAGCTCGAAACATGTAGAGGCATGATATAAACTTATTGTAAAACAAAAATTGTGTGCATCAAGTTGGTTAATTACTAAAATAAATATACTGAGATGCACGGTCAGCAAAACGTCAAAACATGTCAGAGATGTAACGTGTTTTGAACCAGTCAAAACCATTCCAATACATAATCCGTCATATTAATCCGTTTAATGCTGTCCTCTTTCTGCTTCAGTAATCAGCTTTTTAATCGTTCTTTACATATGTCGTACAAATATTTGGTATAATCTTTTATTCTGTTAGTAAAAACCATTTCGGTGCCGGTGGTGTTCAGCCGAGTGTATTGAAGCAGTCATGACAATGATCATCAGTGCTGTGGGGGCGGTCGGAATTAAATTATACAGCTGAAGTTTAGTAACGCTTGTAAATATTCAATTTATTATACACCTTTATTAATACTTTCACCCGCACAGGCGAACGGACTGATGGACAGTTGCTGGCACCAGAAATATCACTGGAATGACGGAAACCCGCCGCAGGTAAAAAGAAAAAATTGTTGTTATTAACACTCGTCAGAGGCTATAAAATTTACTCGCTGAGGACAAATGACAACATGACAACCATTTTGCAGATCGAGCATGCTGATACAGCGGCATCGCTCTAGAATTGCATTCGGAAGGTGTCTTGTTTCTAATCTCGGTAGGGACACCAGTTAGATTGGGGTTTTTCGTGGCTTTCCTCAGTCCTCCCATAAGGAAATTCCGGCAACTTCCCTCCAAATATTTTCACGGAACTCAACAAATGTCCTACCAACGACGATATGCGGGGTGTAATTAATAGGCTTTACAAAGTTTCAGGTGTTTTAGATACGTCAAAGTGGGCTCTCTGAGACAGGAAACCATTGGTTGGAACGTGTCCTTCATATCAAAATCTGCGTCAATGAGGAGTTAGGTAACCTGCGAGAACCGACTTCTGTGATCGGTGCTTTTTTTTTTAATATTACGTTTCGTTTTCATAATTGTTTATTTGTTTCACACGTTGTGCATTAGTATAATAGAAGCCAACAAGATGCACTATTTCTCAGCTGTATTTTGATATACAACTCTGCATGTTTCAAACAGACTTACTGTCCATCATCAGGAGTCTTGATACTGTGTTCACAGCAATAGGTATTTGTCATACTAGTTATGTTGACTGTCTGCTAGCGACAGTCAACTTAACTAGAATGACAAATGCCAACTGCTGTGAATACAGTATCAAGACTCCTGATGATGGACAGTAATTTTACCCGAAACATGTAGAGTCGTTTACCAAAATAAACTTGATAAATAGTGTATCTTGTTTGCTTCTACTATACGAATATATCACGATGCACGGTCCTCTGAATGTCAAATAAGTTGTACATTATTGTTATTGACATTATTTCCAATTATTCCACATGCGCTGTTCGAAGTTGTGGCCACAGTCCTCACTGCTGGCTCTGCATCCACGCACCATGTTCTGCCACACCGTCCCGAAGATCCCTGACGTGTTCTGAATAGTTTCACGCGTTGCCAGAATTCTAGCTTCCAGATCCTCTTCTGCTTCCACAGGGGCCTCATACACGACACTCAAGGAATAAGTACCGACGCCAATTTCGGTATGTAGGAGACGTTTCTGACCATATGCTCCCCCTCCCAACGTCTCAAATCGTCCCCCCTTGAATTCCCCCCCCCCCCTTCAAAACACCTGAACATTTGTAAAACAGTCACACTCCGTATAGTTTAAATCATGAGAGCGCAGTGAAATACGGTAACTCACAGGAAGAACCAACGAACCAGCTGACATAAATCATCGCGCGGCCAGAATCGAAACGAACACACAGGCGGACACGCGTTCAGAGCACGTGTCACTTATTCTTTTCCTGCACTTATAATAGAACGCGCCGAATATTTAAATGAAACGATTCGTGACCCGTTTTATTATGACAAGGCCTAATTTAACCAATATCCCAATAACAGTGTCAGTTGAAGTGCCTTGCTCTGCTCTCGGTGTTGTTCTATTGTATCAGTGTGCTAATGATAACGTGGATATGTTTCTGGATGATGTCACGGTGTAGACTAAGGCAGAATTACCGACGTTTCGGAGATCACTACTGTCTACAACTTCAACGATACGTGACAACCAACTGACCGCTATCGACGCCTGTATAACAAGTTTAAAGGTCTTTTGCACTGCTTAGTCCGAAACGTCGGCATCAGAGCATGTATTACATGGTTCTGTCACCCAGAAACAGAATCCCCAATAGCACAGAAATTTCGCCTATGTGCTGTTGATGCCAGCGATGAACTGTCTCGCGCAAAGTTACAACCACCTGTGTGTTCACATAGGGTTTCACTTGCAGCCCATAAAAAAACACAGTCTTCGTGGTGCTTCTCGAGTTATACAGTCTCGCACTTCCGTTTCCATGTCTTTCCAATTCTTCCGCTGCACTTCACGTATGTATGTGGGGCAGTGCCGATGTAGCTCCACTCATTCCTAATCTCGACACTACGTGTATTGGACGTGATGTCGGCTTCACGTTCTGATTGCTTTACCTCCGGCACAAGGCTGGGTGGGCCCCAGAGACGGTTGGGACACTCTGGGAGAATACACGTGTGCGGACTTTGCCAGTCACCGAACCACCATGATTCTTCGGCCGTAGAGGACATAGCGTGGGTTTGAAGCATGTACCGTGCGCAGCAAATTTGGCAATTTGGTCATGTGTTTAGAAATAACAGGTTTATCGAACCTCTCTACACATGCACATTTACATACAGACATACATACATACATACATACGTACATACGTACATACATGCATACATACATACATACACACGTACATAATACATACATACATACATACGTACATAATACATACATACATACATACATATATACATATGTACATACATACATACGTACATACACATACATACCTGCGTACGTACATACGTACATACATATACTGCATACATACACACATACGTACATACATACATACATACATGCATACATACATACCTACACACTCACATATACACAAAGCAATTATACATAGGCTGCATGCACACATACATACATTACAAACATACATAAACACACACACACACACAGTTGATATATGTATGCATATACACATGCATACTATGTATGTATATGTATATATACATATATATATATTATATACATAAACATAGTGGCAATTCGAATCGTTAAAAAAATTCACGGCCTATTTTACATCCCAGTTATCACGACTAAAGGCACTAGCCTGCACATTGTATGGTTGCTTAAACTCCTAGACTATAATGGTATTGGGAAGAACACATTTTCATATCTGAAACCGACTGTATGTTTGTACAGTTGCTGCTGAAAAGACTGAGGTAGTGAATGTAGCAGCAGATTTGTAATGTGACTGCGAAAGAACGTGAACGCGAACGTTCCGTATCATGTAATCATCAAAATGAAATTTTCAACAGTTGTTTTGCTGAAGTAAACAAGTCAGAAACAGAGATTTAATTGCACAATTGTTCTACCTTTCCATACCTACCGACAAAAAGTTTTTTCGCCTTTATTTAAGAGTTGAATAGACTTGAACGGAAGTCCTTATGGGTGTCACGCATTGTAGCTTACTTCCCGTATTTCATGAGGAAATATAGTCCCGTGTATCCTTCCACCAGCACGCTTTGATCTTTAATTGATTTCGAAAACCGCGTGGTCCAGTGATTGTCATCCTTTTTTGTCGAACTCTGGACTTCCCATTACGATATCCGACCCGAAACAATCTCTACTTATTACGTTTTCTCGTGTTCTTTCTTACCTTGGTGTTGTTTACCTTTTCAACGTGTTGTATTTTAAGATGTCTTGTGTGTATTGTTGTCATCTTACGTGTATTTGCTGTACTATATGTCTATTGCTGTTCTTACTTTAGATGCCGGATTGCTGGCTAGAAGTCAATATTCGGAAGGTCCTGCGACCGGCCACCTCGACACAGGTTTTTCTTGGTTTCCCTGTGCCTAAAAGCAAATGCTGAGATGGTTCCCAAGATTCGAAGCTGCCACTACATGCTTCTTATGTAGCCCTCCTGACTTAAATTTATTAGTAACCAATTTCATATTTTGTGTACATGTAAAATAACCACTGCTACCGGGTGACAACCCAATTGCAATTAATAAATATTATTATTATTATTATTATTATGTGTCATTCACTTGAATCAAATGCAACGCTCGCATCCTTCTACGTGCTTCGGAAAACATCCTTATAATCCCGTATTTGGACTTTATACATAACCCATGCGTTCCATAAGGCCTTGTTAATTGAAAAAAGTACATTTTCCAAATTCGCTGTGCAAGGATACACTTCACAAAAACCAATTTAATTTCGCGTAATATTGCGTCGGGTGGATGCACTATAGAATTAAACTTTACGCTGGTTTGCAAAAATTTCGCGGTTATGTGTACATTTACTGGGCGTCACAGCTGAGAAATCTGCACTCCTGCTGTACACGGGGAACAGGAGAATATCCTGGTTAAGTTCTCAGCCCGGATGCCATCTATTCTGATTCCGGCTACTTTTTGTTACTTTCAGCTTCTCCAAACCAATGCCCAAGCAGACGCTATGGTTTCCACCCACATTCATATCACTCCAAGCCTACGCCCCTACGTATTGTAACATTCTGTACTGCGTAACATAGAAAACGCATTCACAAGGACGCTAAGAAATAAGAGACAGACTACACTGACGGGCATCTTCGTGGATTACAATAATATAAACAGCCAACTAGATGCAACAACAACAAATTTTATTGATAACTTCAGTCAGCTCAACATGTTTCGGGCGATAATTTCGCCCATCCTCAGGAGCACTAGACTGTGTTTACAGCTTGTGGTGTACAGCCCGAAACACGTTGAGCTGATGGTAATTATCAATAAAATTTGTTATTGTTGCATCTAGTTGGCTGTTTATATTATTTTATCAATGATGCACAGTCACACAAACATCAAATTCGTGGATTACGTTTGTCTATCAAAGTAAATGAGTCACTAGAGCCTGGTACAGTGACCAGACCACAGGCCTGGTAATCGGAGGATTGTACCAATTCGCGGTAGGAGCAGAGGTTTCTGTCTTCCTCCACCGTGTCCAGACAGACTCCAGTACCGGCCCATCTTTCCATCCGACTGGCGGTAACAGGACCACTCTTCCCAGGTTAAAGTTTTTTTTAATTAAACGACATATCGGCGCATAATTACAATAAAACCTAGTCTTAAGACTAACCAGCTATTTTACTCTGACTTAATTTGCTAAATGAATATTAACTTCTGGTGTGGCCCAGCGGTTCTACCTGTTTAGTTTTGTTTCGCTGGCGCACTATTTTTCCTTTGTTGGCGGTGATAACTGCACTAACACTGTGTCCTGTTATTATCACACACGCATAGTGTTTATGGTGCACCTCACCGTGCTCTGCTTTTAGTAATGACTAAACCAGCTCAAAAGGATTTCTTTTAAGCCTTCCCACCAGTTCACTGTTGTCCAGCAGCTGGTTCGCTTCGACGTCGACGTGGTGCAGAAGCCTTTCTTCATGCTTTCTAGCGAACTTTCCAATTTCATTCGTAACCATCTCCATTTGAAGGCCCCTATGGAGGTCGGCGTTTCTGATATACCAGGGCGCATCAACGATATTCCTAAGTACCTTGTTTTGAAATCGTTGAATGATGTCAATGTTGCTCTGTTTCGTACATCCCAACAACTGTACGTATGCCGTAGGTCCACACAGGCTTCAATATTTGTTTGTACAGCATCATCTTATTGTGTATCGACAGAGACGATCTTCTTCCCACGAGCCAAAACATTTGCTTGCATTTTAGTCCAAGCTGTTCGCGTTTTTTCTTGACATGTGCCTTCCAGAGCAGCTTGGCATCCAGTGTCATGTCTAGGTATTTAGCCATGTTAAAGCTGTCAGGAAATTACGCTGACCATTCACTCCCACCATGTGCCGGGTACAGCAATGCACAGAGCAAGCCCTCCTTTCCTCCACACACTATCATGGCGGGTGCTCAATTAGGCACAGGGACAATTTCATAGTTTTTGTTTACATCGCTTGCTTTCGAATCCTTCCGAAATCATAATTAGCACTAATTTAGCCATACTAATTGACATGACCGCCGGTCCCAGTGGCCGCGCGGTCTAAGGCGTAGGTCTGCGGCCGCTCGCCTGCTGAGATTGTGGATTCGAATCCCACCGCGGGCATGGATGTCTGTCTGTTGTGAGTGTTGTTTGTTGTCAGGTAGAGGTCTCTGCGACGAGCTGATCGCTCGTCCAGAGGAGTCCTACCGACTGTGGCGCGTCGTTATGTGTGAACTAGAAACCTCGTGAATAAGGAGGCCATGGCCCACTGGGGGCTGTCGCGCCAAAACAAACAAATTGATGGAACCCTGTAACTGGGAAAGTACTGGTATGTGAATAAATAAATGTATCTTTTGATTCTGGTGAAAAACCAGTTTTACTTCCCTTGTTGCAGTACTGTGAAAATGCACATTTAGTTTCCAGCTTTCTGTCGAGTTTCGGAGGAAAAACCTCAAGTTGCCAGAACGATTCATGGACATTCGCCAACATCACTAAGTTAGCCGAGCTTACTGAAGCAGGGGAGGCTGAACCACTTCACAGCCAACATGAATGAAAAATTCAATTTCGTGATGATCTTATCGTAAGTTCTGTCCTTGTATGAGTGCAGCAGCGCGTTCCAATCTTCTCTTCTCCCAGTCAGCCTCACTGTTCCTCAGAATCATCTGCATCGTTGCCAGAATTTCTTAGTCGACGTCCAAGCTTCCTCCTCGCTTCAGGTGACCGGTCTATGATTTCCTTTCGTCACCTCATACGCTCGCATTTCATAAACATATCCATAACTTGGCTATGCTTCCTGCTCTCAGCGCCTACTGCAGTGGCTATCATTATTTTCTTCGTTATCAGGCTCTTCCTACCAGGAAAACCGCCAGATAACCGCCGTTGGGTCGACTCCAGAGAACGCGAAATTAAAAAATTCTCCTAACGCGTATTTATTACACTTGCCCATCGTGACTTCTTGTTATACTGGCCTATATAGGACGCATTATTTTATCTGAAAATTATATTTTGCCACTTCTTGTAGGCTCGCTTATCGTAGCAACGCAGCTCTATCAACCAACCGGCCACTCACACGACGAAACAGGAAATGACAAGATATTTGTCGGATAAAATAATGACCCTCTATATACACAATGGTTTCAGGGAATGTTTTGGGAATTAGATATTTAGATTTACTGTTGGATTATTGAAAGACGCGTCCTCGACTGCAGAGTTTATACAGCGTCGAATGGGAAGAGAAGCCGATTACGAATGGGACGTGAATCGAGGACGGATAGTTTAACGTCGAGTAATAACAAAATTATCACGTTCGATGAAATTCAAAGACTGGTGAGAAAGCTGTCGTTGCTTGTTTCAAGACATTATTTCGACATTCACTAGGGGAGCCAATTAAATACTTATAGCAGCTGGTGCCGGAACCGAGAATGCAAACCGCTACGTCCTAAATACACATCAGAGGACAGACAGCTTCTCGGTAATTAAGACCGCAGAACACGTAAAGATTTGTAAGGAGGCAGCCGTGACATATTTCAAGGTACAATCCACGAATTTTGCTTAACGACACTGAAGAAAAGTCGAAAGAATTGTCAGTACCGGGGTGCTGATAAGTCCTTAGCCAGACCAGGACGGAAACAAGATCAAAAGCACGTCAGGGACGCGCGCGATTTCAACAAAATCGAGAAGTGAGCTGTCATCAAGTTTCTTTTCCTGCAAGGCAAGGCTCCTAAAGAAATTCACGCCATTCTGAGAGAAACATTAGCTTGTTTTCTTCCTGGTCGGGCTAAGGACGTATCAGCACCCCTGTATATCCAGTAACTCTCCCGAAATTCAAAACAGGTACATCCCAAATACAAGTCTGGAGTACTAGTAAACCAGCTGACTTCCATTCAAAAAAAGGATGATAGATGTCACTGCCGACTGCTTCGTGTGAGTGCAATGAAGAATTTCAAGTAATGTGTGTTAAAATGAAGAGATCTTATCAGCTGTAAGTAAAATTCTCGGCATGCGGGACAAAAATTGGACAAACCAACAGGTTTGGTAGCAGAAGAATACAGTCGTCTGATCTCCGGAAACGCATCACAAATCAACTGACCACAAAGAGCATTCTTCCGTAGTCTAGCAGTGTAGTCAGTTGATAACATACCCTACAGTCCTTCGTGACAGTCTCTGTCGCTGTTCAAGAAATTCGCCGAGCTCACAACAGCCCTCCACTGGTCCCTATCTTGATCTTATTACCATGCTCACAACAGCCCTCCACTGGTCCCTATCATGATCTTATTACCATGCTCACAACAGCCCTCCACTGGTCCCTATCTTGATCTTATTACCATGCTCACAACA
>Ga0123354_10009791_pt1 | contig 14726 bp, 5 predicted proteins | sample TergutLab28metaG_2_FD_97872 | JGI IMG/M metagenome (GOLD analysis project Ga0123354, IMG submission 97872) | Labiotermes labralis P4 segment gut microbial communities from Petit-Saut dam, French Guiana - Lab288 P4 | ecosystem: Host-associated > Arthropoda: Insects > Digestive system > Gut ... | reverse complement strand
TACGTATGTGCGTATGTAGGTATGTGCGTATATACCTATGTGCGTATATACGTATGTACGTATGTGCGTATGTACGTATACGGCAGTAATCAAAGTACGAACAGTTGTTTCATACAGTCGATGGTGACGATATTGCCATGCGGTGTTACTGAGTTTGTGCCTGAAGCCAATTATGAACTGTGTTGAGTCCTGTGGTATTAACAGCAGCTCTGCTATCGCTCCAATATTGTATCACCCCAAATTTCCAGCTACACGTTAGTTACACAGCACACAGGCATTTCACTTCACTTCACTTCACTTCACTTATTTTTCCAGAAATATTTTACATCAGAGCCTTCTTTTTGATTAGAATGACGTCAGAAGTAGTCTTGGTGATGCAGACGGTAGAGGTATATTTCACCCTGCAACGCTGGAAACTCTAACGATTTGGATTATGTAAACACTACGTGAGTCGGAGAATTAACTCGGAGTGGATCAAGGAAGGAATCAGTTTCAATATACTTTTGATTAAAGCAGGGTTTGCGAACCACAATGTCATAGAATTGCGAGAGCAGGTCGGTCATGTAATTTGTAGTGCGCCGCTCAGACTGTCGGCCTGAAAGTTACGCGGTATATCATTGTAGGTAGCAAAATTCAATTATTTTACCAATTCCTACTGACAGAGGTACAGTGCAACTTATGACAGTCCACGGAGGTCCAGAGGGGGAGTAGAGTAATAGCTCGACTCTTTCTTTTACTTCGGCACTAGATGGATGTGGGTGGTCAATGCCACGCCCCGGCCGCTTTACCCCCGGGAATAAGCCGGTGCCCGTTGTATAGGAGGCTGGGTGGACCTCAGAGCCGGTCCGGACTGGTGCGGTAAATCTCGCCGCCACCAGAATTCGATCCCCGGACCGTCTAGCCCATAGCGAGTCGCTATACAGACTGAGCTATCCCGGCCCCGTTCATGCGGATATTAGAATAAATAATTATGGACTTTAAAAGGAAATTACCGTCTAGAAAAATCACAAGTTGAATGTTGGATCGGAAACTAAAGCATGCGGTCTCATCCTGCTTCGTCGGGACCAGTCGCGAAAGGTTGAAACCCCGAACGTCGAGGTTCACGAACATCGGCACTACTTTACTTTTATGTCCACTCAAGAGAAAGGGAGATTCGTGTGACATGCATTAGGCCCAACTGGCGACGTCGTGTTACTGTGTCGGTCTGTCTGTCTCGTCTTTAGCCGCCATTCGCTGCAGCAGTGACAGTCGGCAGCGTCGGTGTCGGGTGTGGGACACCGAGAGAGAAGTAGCCGGCTGGTACCAGTCCGTACCGCGCAGTAAACACACTTGCTCTCTGTTACAAAAACCAGCCAGTTAATGTTGTACAGTGAAATAATCGCTGTTTGTTCTGAGATCCACACAAAACACATGAATAGTGCTGTGTGGCTAGAACGTAGGATCGTTGAATGTTAAACTGGTGTTACACAAACACAAGTGTTTCTACCAATCATGACTGCATCGTCAGCTGCACTAACTGACGTGGTTCTCTCCTGAACCCAATTTCATCCACACACCACAAAAATCAGACAATCGAAAAGCCGTTATTTGCGCCTTCCTATAAGGCATCAGTGGCACTGACCGACGTTGACAGAACTCACGCATTTTCGACAAATTTTTGTAAAGAACGCCTGCCCCAAATTGTGCTAAAATCCGACGAACTGTTTCCTCGCTCCTACTTGTCATGGACGGACGGACGGACTGAGGCGTTCTGCACTTAAGGCGCTGTTTCTAACGCCTAGTGCAGAGAGCCTGATGGGTGCGAAATGTGATGAGCCGTCCCATCATCGTGCTGCTTGAACCCCCCCTCCGGCAGCTTTTTCGTCGCAGCCTCTTTGTTTGCTGCGAGGATTACAGGAATAAATTCTATTTGGTTGTTAAGTATCCAATTTGGAAAAGTTTGCATTTATGAAGAGACGCACCAGGACATTCAGACCGCACCTTCAAGCCCAAAGCCTAATACAGTTCGGGTCCTTGCTTACTGCAGGAATGGACAAGGTGATGTGCGGAACAGCACTAAGGTGTTCTGTTTGTAGTGTGTTTAGCTTGTTAAGGACGAAAGTTGGCCCAAATTGTACGGCAACATCCGGTCCGTACCGCGCAGTAAACACACTGCCTCAGTTATAAAAGCTATCAGTTAATGTTGTGTAGGGAAATAATGGGAGGATTGTAGGGCTGGGGGTGTTTGAGAGTTTGGTGCTGAGTGGAATATTTGGGCCTAAGAGGAACGAGGTAACAGGGGAGTGGAGAAAACTGCAAAGTGAGGAGGTATGCTGTCTGTAGGTCTACTGCTAACCGAATATTCTTCGGGTGATCAAGTAGAGAACAGTGTGATGGGTGGGTCATATAGCATGTGCGGGGATGAGAGCTTTACAGAGGGTTTGGGGGATACCGGATGGAAAGAGGTCACTTAGAAGACCTTAGTATAGGTGGGAGGATAATATTAGAAAGGATCTTTAACAAGTGGGATAGGGAGGCATGGACTGGATCGATATGTTTCAGGATAGGGACAGGTGTCGAACTGTTGCCAACGCGGTAATGAACCTGCGGGTTGGTTCCGTAAAATGTGGGGAATTTCTTGACTACCTGAGGACCGGTTGGCTTCTCAGGAAGGACTGTGCTTCATGGAGTTAGTTAGCTAGTTAGCGAAACAACCGCTGTTTGTTCTCAGATCCACACAAAACACATAAATGCAGCGTGTGGGCTGAACGTGAAAGTTTTGTGTTACACTGGCGGTACGCACTTGTATAGTGACCACTGGACTTGATATGGTTAACTGACTCTATGGAGCGAACCAACGGGCAGTTTGCGACATTGCAGGATTTCGCCACGGTGTAATTTAGGTCTTCCCTGTTGTGGGAAGTTCCAGGTCATGGGCTGACAGTTGCTTACCGACATTTCTGTTCAACCAGTTGGTCTTGATCGACCTGTCTCAGGATAGAGACAGGTGACGGGCTTTTGTGAATGCGGTAATGAATATTCAGTTTACGTAAAATGAGAAGATTACCTGACTAGTTGAGGAATTGTTAGCTTCTCAGGAAGGACTGTGGTAGTTGGTTGGCTGTACATGTGCTAATGTGATGCTGTTTATCGCTGTCTGTACATGTGCTCATGTGTTTCGGTCTGTCGCTGTCTATACATGTGTTCATGTGATACGGTCTGTCGCTGTCTGTACACGTGCTCATGTGTTGCCGTCTGTCATTGTCTGTACACGTGCTCATGTGATGCGGTCTGTCGCTGTCTGGACATGTGCTCATGTGATTCGGTCTGTCGCTCTGTACACGTGCTCATGTGAAACAGTCTGTCGCTGTCTCTATATGTGCTCATGTGATGCTGTCTGTCGCTGTCTGTACATGTGCTCATGTGATGCGATCTGTCGCTGTATGTGCATGTGCTCATGTGATTCGGTCTGTCGCTCTGTACACGTGCTCATGTGAAGCAGTCTGTCGCTGTCTGTACATGTGCTCATGTGATTCGGTCTGTCGCTATCTGTACACGTGCTCATGTGATACGGTCTGTCGCTGTCTGTACACGTGCTCATGTGATGCGGTCTGTCGCTGTCTGTACATGTGCTCATGTGATGCGGTCTGTCGCTGTCTGTACATGTGCTCGTGTAATTCGGTCTGTCGTTCTGTACGCGTGCTCATGTGATGTGGTCTGTCGCTGTCTGTACATGTGCTCATGTGATTCGGTCTGTCGCTATCTGTACACGTGCTCATGTGATACGGTCTGTCGCTGTCTGTACACGTGCTCATGTGAAGCAGTCTGTCGCTCTCTGTACACGTGCTCATGTGATGCGGTCTGTCGCTGTATGTAATGTGCTAATGTGATGCGGTCTGTCGCTGTCTGCACGTGTGCTCACATACACACACACACATACATACACAGATACATATATACATACATACACACACACACATATAATATATACATACGTACATACATACACATACACACACATTCACACATAATATATATATACGTACGTACATACGTATATACATACACACACACACACACACACACACAAAATAATACATACATACACGCACACATACACACACACATACATACATACATACAAATAGACGCCACATATGTACTTCGAACGCTGGGTTTCTACATACGCTGAAGGAAGTAAACGGAAGGAAGAGGCCAACCACGTGTTTTGTACGAAATACCTGCAGATGATTTGAATCTTCGCCTGAAGCAGTTTGCTCTGCACAAACCCAGCACTCGGCTTCCCTACTGGTCACTTCATTACACCAACCGCTGCAGCATCTCCGTTCACACGGTGTGGATCTCAAAGCACACGGAAATTATTTCCCTGTACAGCATTAACTGATTGGTTTTTATAACAGAGAGGAAGTGTTTTTACTGCGCGGTACGGACTGGATATGTAAATAGGTTTTAAGTTAACCGCAGTCTTCAGTCGGACGAAGCTAGTGAGAGTGTGCGATATATCGTATTGAGTACTGTGAGAATGTGAAATTTATCTATTAAGTACTGTGAGAGTGTGCGACATATCTTATCGAGTACTGTGAGAGTGTGAGATTTATCGTACTGATTACTGTGAGAATGTGCGATATATCGTATTGAGTACTGTGAGAATGTGCGATATATCGTGTTGAGTACTGTGAGATTTTCGATATATCGTATCGAGTACTGTGAGAGTGTGCGATATATCATATTGAGTGCTGTGAGAGTGTGAGATTTATCGTATTGAGTACTTTGATAGTGTGCGATATATCGTATTGAGTACTGTGAGAGTGTGAGATTTATCGTATTGAGTACTGTGAGATTGTGCGATATATCGAACTAAGTACTGTGAGAGTGTGCGATTTATCATATTGGGTACTGTGAGAGTGTGCGATATATCTTATTGAGAACTGTGAGATTTGCAGTATATCGTGTCGAGTTCTGTGAGAGTGTGAGATTTATCGTATTGAGTACTGTGAGAGTGTGTGATATATCGTATTGAGTACTGTAAGAGTGTGCGATATACCGTATTGAATACTGTGAGAGTGTGCGATATATCGTATTGAGTACTGTGAGAGTGTGTGATATATCGTATTGAGTACTGTGAGAGTGTGAGGTTTATCGCATTGAGTACTGTGAGAGTGTGCGATATATCGTATTGAGTACTGTGAGAGTGTCAGATTTGTCGTTTGGAGTACTGTGGGAGTGTGCGATATATCGTATCGAGTACTGTGATAGTGTGAGATTTATCGTATTGAGTACTGTGAGATTGTGCGATATATGGTATTGAATACTGTGAGAGTGTGAGATTTATCGTATTGAGTACTGTGAGAGTGTGCGATATATTGCATTGAGTACTGTGAAAGTGTGAAATTTATCGTATTGAGTTCTGTGAGAGTGTGCAATATATCGTATTGAGTACCGTGAGAGTGTGAGATTTATCGTATTAAGTACTGTGAGAATGTGCGATATATCGTATTGAATGCTCTGAGAGTGTGCGATTTATCGTATTGAATACTGTGACAGTTCACAGCGAGACTTATATTTGACAAGTTTAGTTGCATTCGGAAAACGTTCAATTAATTTATTTCTTAATACGCTGTGATGTTGATTCGCTCCCACAAAGTCTCGCATTTCGTGTCTCCTCTCTCGCTGCACCAAGTTTCCGTCGGTACGTGCACAGACTGCCAACGCAGCAGCGCTTTCTGCTGCCAAGCAACGGCCGACCTCTTGTTCCAAATCCTCTATATTTCCCAAACACAGCAACCTGATACAGACTGCTGTGTTTGGAACGAAATACGGTTGTGGTGCTTTCACACCACTCATGATAATTTGTTATTATTTGCTCCACTCGGTAATTTATCGATTACAGTCATTTGACGACAGTCACTACCCTTCAAGAACACAGAACTCTACGTGCTGTAAATTGTAGCACATATGATCAGTTTGTACCGCACTGGGAACATCCTATATTTCCAAAATTTACTTACCTTCTTTCTTACTTACTTACTTACTTACTTTGGCACTTTCTTACTTACTTAATTTCTTACTTACTTTGGCACTTTCTTACTTACTTACTGTGACACTTTCTTACTTACTTAATTTCTTACTAACTTAATTTCTTACTTACTTCCTCCATGGAACAGAGTTCTTTCTGAAATCCTAACGGTTTCTCAACAAGTCAAGAAATTCCCCTCATTTTACGGAACCCGAAGGTTCCTTACTGCATTTACAACTGCCCACCGCCTGTCCGTATCCTGAGCCAGATCAATTCAGTCCGTACCCTCACATTCCACTTCCTGAAGATCCATTTTATTATTATCCTCGGTCCTCCAAGTGGCCTCTTTCCCTCAGGTCTCCCCACCAAAACCATGTATGCACCTCTCCTCTTCCCATACGTGCTACATGCTCCGTCCATCTCATTCTCAATTTTATCATCCGAACAATATTCGGTGAGCAGTACAGATCATCAAGCTCCTAACTACATAGTTTTCTCCACTCCCCTGTTACCTTGTTCCTCTTAGGTCCAAATATTCTCCTCAGCACCCTATTCTCGAACACTCTCAGCCAATGTTCCTCCTTCAATGTGAGCGACCAAGTTTCACACCCATACAAAACAAAAGGAAAAAAAATATAGTTCTTTGTATCTCTAATCTTTACATTTTTGGATAGCAAACTGGAAGACAAAAGATTCTGCATCGAACGATATCAAGCATTCCCTGACTTCAGTATTCTCCTAATTTCTTCCTGAATAGAATTTTTATGTAGTGCAAGGCCTTTCGACACTTTAAGACGGAACAGACAGGTCGTCCCGAATCGTCGCCCCGCGTAACCAAACCAGAAGGCCAAAGACCTCAAAGTCATGAAGATAACACCAGAAATGTCTTGCCAAATCATGACGCAGTGTCTGCAGAGTGTCCACCTGTCCAGTGAGCAGTTGCTGTTCCAGTCGATAAAGCAGCACTGGCTGTAAGAATTGTTTTGTCCGATCAAGGGTTTATATCTGCTGTCAGACCACCAATGCCGGCACGCTGCATTGTTCGCTGTAAATGTCAGAATGTCGACCGGTGCCTGCGAACTGCAACATAAATGTTGACTGTAGGCTGTTGCTGGTTTAAATATTACAAGTTGTTTAACAATTTACTGCCTGCCCGATATACCGGGTCATTATTCTATCGGACGAATATCGTTTGTCACTTTCCGCCGCTATTTTGCCACCTGGGCATTTGGCTGAGTGGGCTTTGTTAATTGGATAAGCAAGCCGAGAGGAAGTGACGAAATATTTGTGAGATGCAGTAATATTGAAATTTGTGTTTGTGTGTGTATAGACGTCCGGTTCCGGTTTGTTGCAGTGTGGAGTGAGTCCGAGTCGCAAGATTGCAACAACACCGAGGATATGATAAAATGCCTCAGCCCCATTCAAGGCCTCACAGATGACCACGAGTTTGGGTTTACCATGAGCAAAGAAGAGTTGAACCGTGTGTGCCCGTGAGTAACTGTGCTGTAGTGCAGCGGTGATACAGAAAGAAACATCCTGTATCACGAGACTGCAGTATCTGACAGTCGAGCTGCCGAAGAGTCTGTGGGACCTTCTGACCAGCCTCTAAGACTGGCTGCATGCTACATGACTGATTGCTCTCTCTTTACACTACGGAACTGTCTGCAGGAATTTTATGGTTTTAGGCCTGATTTACCAAGCATGTCATTTTAAGCCTGATTTACCAAGCATGTCATTTTAAGCCTGATTTACCAAGCGTCTTATTTTTAGACTGATATACCAAGCATGTTACTTTAAGCCTGATTTACCAAGCATGTTACTTTAAGCATGATTTACCAAGCATGTCATTTTAAGCCTGATTTACCAAGCACGTCATTTTAAGCCGGATTTACCAAGCATGTCATTTTAAGCCTGATTTACAAAGCATGTCACTTTAAGCCTGATTTACCAAGCATGTCATTTTAAGCCGGATTTACCAAGCATGTCATTTTAAGCCTGATTTACAAAGCATGTCATTTTAAGCCTGATTTACCAAGCATGTCATTTTAAGCCTGATTTACAAAGCATGTCATTTTAAGCCTGATTTACCAAGCATGTCATTTTAAGCCGGATTTACCAAGCATGTCATTTTAAGCCTGATTTACAAAGCATGTCATTTTAAGCCTGATTTACCAAGCACGTCATTTTAAGCCGGATTTACCAAGCATGTCATTTTAAGCCTGATTTACAAAGCATGTCATTTTAAGCCTGATTTACCAAGCATGTCATTTTAAGCCTGATTACCAAGCAAGTTACTTTATCCATTCTTCTAATTATTATTTTATTTCGTCTTCCCAAGACAACAGACCCGGGCATTCTGCAGTACCGCACCCTTCTACGCCGGTGACTGCCATAATCACGAAGTGTCACTCACAGTGACTGTGGCTGTGCTGACGGCTGTTTGAATACATTTGAACACCGAATGGTGCCGCTATGGCTCAGTCGGTATAGTGACAACCGTACGAGCTGGACGGTCCGGGGTTCGAGTACCAACAAGGGCGGGAGGGGTGTCTCTTCTCCTAAGCGAACAGACCGGATCTGAGTCCCACACAGCCTCCTATTCATTGAGTACTGGTGTGAAGCGGCTGTGGCGTAGAGCCAAGGTTAAGAATGAGTGGAGCTCTGCCACTGTTCCACCCATGTGCCTTCGTGGCGTTGACAGGAGCATCCTCTACCTCTACCTTTACCTTTACCTTTGATACACCTGCTCGTTGTACTGAAAGTGACGTAATTTCGATTTGAGCTGTGTCCCGCCTGTAACCCAACTATCGGACAGCCGTCTGACGCGAAATTGACCGCAGTTTGGAGACCGAAGTGTGCGGGCTGCCGGTCTGACATTACCTGCTGATCTTGGCTTCATTTCTGCACACAGAAAGTGCCTGGATTGCGGTGCAACATGTTGCCATTAATTTGCTGCTTGCTGCCGGCCCTCTCGTACCGACAACAAAATCAACTCCGCCATGAATTTCCCTCTCCCTGAGATCCTGACAAACGGATCGTGCTGAAACAAAGCCGTGTGAATAATTGCTGGCCAGGAACTTAATTCCAGCCTGAAGTAGCAGAAACGTAATTGACACTGCAGCTGTGAATAATAATTCGGCTAATTAAATGCAGAGATGGATGCCAACTTCACGGCGCTAACCGCATTTAATGAACGCTGTTCGCAGTAGCCGGTGTGTGGCTCGAATTGTGCAGGATATTTATTGTCCAGTGCAGACACAAAACTTATCAACTGTGTGGAGCGGAGTCGCTCTTGAGTTAGGAATATTTTGTCAGACGTTCAGGGAACTCCCCGCGTTTCATGGAACCCGAAGGTTCATCAACGTGCTCACAACAGCAAGCCACTTGCACCTCACGTGAGCCAGGTCAGTCCTTTGCATACACTTGTTTCCTATTTCTTTAAGATCCATTTTAATATTACCCTCCCATCTACGCATAGCTCTTCTGTGTAGTCTCTTTCCTTCAGGTGTGCCCCCTCCCCCCCAAAAAAACTCTGTGCATTTCTCTCTCTCCTCATACCTGCGACATGTCTGGCCAGCACCTCCTCCTCTTTCAACTGCTGAACCTAACAGTATTTGCTAACAGTACCAACTATGACGCCCCTCATTACACAGTGTTCTGTCACTTGCTCCCTCTCAGGTCACACTATAATCCTCCAACACCCTAGCCTACGTTATTCCTGTAATGCAAGAGACAAAGTTTTACACCCACACATAAGAACAGGCAAGATAGCAGTTCTGTATATTTAAATCTCATCGTTCGCAGTAGCAGTTGCACGCTAGTTGCGTCACTGTGGGTTCACATGTTCTTTCGGACAATACTTGCTCTCAATAGATCGCCCCTGACGTCAGAGTGACCACTGGTACGAGCAGGTGCATGGAAATACGGTAAAGGAAAATCTTCCCTGGCTGTGACCAGACCGTCAACTGACCTAGACGGCGAGTCAAGTTTCAGCCGCGCATTCCATCGCTTTCCGTCTGTGCCAGCAGACAGTTTCCATTGCTTGCGGTCTGTGCCAGCAGACAGTTTTCATTGCTTGCGGTCTGTGCCAGCAGACAGTTTCCATTGCTTTCTGTCTGTGCCAGCAGAGAGTTTGCATTGCTTGATGTCTGTGCCAGCAGACAGTTTCCATTGCTTGCTGTCTGTGCCAGAAGACAGTTTCCATTGCTTTCTGTCTGTGCCAGCAGAGATTTTGCATTGCTTGCTGTCTTTGCCAGCAGACAGTTTGCATTGCTTGCTGTCTGTGCCAGCAGACAGTTTCGATTGCTTGCTGTCTGTGCTAGCAAACATTCTGCATTCCTTTCTGTCTGTGCCAGCAGAGAGTTTCCATTGCTTGCGGTCTGTGCCAGCAGACATTTTGCATTGCTTGCTGTCTGTGCCAGCAGACATTTTCCATTGCTTTCTGTCTGTGCCAGCAGACAGTTTCCATTGTTTGCGGTCTGTGCCAGCAGACAGTTTCCATTGCTTGCGGTCTGTGCTAGCAGACAGTTTGCATTGCTTGCTGTCTGTGCCAGCAGAGAGTTTGCATTGCTTGCTGTCTGTGCCAGTAGACAGTTTCCATTACTTGCTGTCTGTGCCAGCAGACAGTTTGCATTGCTTGCTGTCTGTGCCAACAGACAGTTTCCATTGCTTGCGGTCTGTGCCAGCAGACAGTTTGCATTGCTTGCTGTCTGTGCCAGCAAACAGTTTGCATTGCTTGCTGTCTCTGCCAGCAGACAGTTTCCATTGCTTTCTGTCTGTTCCAGCAGACAGTTTGTATTGCTTGCGGTCTGTGCCAGCAGAGAGTTTGCATTGCTTGCTGTCTGTGCCACTAGACAGTTTCCATTGCTTGCTGTCTGTGCCAGCAGACAGTTTGCATTGCTTGCGGTCTGTGCCAGCAGACAGTTTGCATTGCTTGCTGTCTGTGCCAGCAGACGGTTTCCATTACTTGCGGTCTGTGCCAGCAAACAGTTTCCATTGCTTGCGATCTGTGCCAACAGTTTCCATTGCTCGTATTAAAATTCGCCATTTTTGTTCAATCCTTCTGTCCATTATTTAAGACTTCTAACGATGGCGAAGGTAAACGATAAAGAACCAGTGTGAAAACGACAGCTGTTCAGACCCTCCATGTCCCCTGGTGCTCACACTTCACATCACTTCGTAACGCAATGCCGTGCTCTGGAAATGTCATGCAGTGTTGTTGTGTTCAGTAGGCTGCAGCGATGGTCTGTGGTGTTCTGTGTGTCGCAAACACGGCGCGGTTCGTGTCTGTTGACTGCTGAACCATGTTTATATCCGACCATATGGCACTGGCTGATATGACAGTGTCTGATGATATGACAGTGTCTGTTGATATGACGTTGATAATATGACAGTCTGATGATATGACATTGATGATATGACAATGTCTGATGATATGACATTGATAATATCGCAGCGTCTGATGATATGACGTTGATGATATGGCAGTGTCTGATGATATGACATTGATCGTATGGAATTGATGATACGACAGTGTCTGTTGATATGACATTGATGATATGACATTGTCTGATGATATGACATTGATGGTATGACATTGTCTGATGATATGTCATTGATGATATGACAATGTCTGATGATATGACGTTGATAATATGACAGTCTGATGATATGACATTGATGATATGACAATGTCTGATGATATGACGTTGATAATATCGCAGCGTCTGATGATATGACGTTGATGATATGGCAGTGTCTGATGATATGACATTGATCGTATGGCATTGATGATATGACAGTGTCTGATGATCTGACATTGATGATATGACAGTGTCTGATGATATGACATTGATGATATGACAGTGTCTGATGATATGGCACTGCCTGATGATATGACAGTGTCTGTTGATATGACATTGATGATATGGCAGTGTCTGTTGATGTGACGTATGATGGTATGGCAGTGTCTGATGATATGACATTGCTTGATTATATGGCAGTGTCTGCTGTTACGGCCGTCTTAACGTTTTGACACTGACACTCTCTTAGCTGTTGAATGGAATTTTCTTCATTTTTGCGTTCGAACGGTCGCTAGGATATTCAGCCTGTGTCTAGTGTTGTGTTGGGCCAGATTATTCCACTCTTATGTCTTGTATATTAGACCCCATTTCAGTATTCTCCTGCCTGCTACCTGGTTCACTAATGGCTCTCCCCCCACGGTTATTCCGACTAAATCCTTTATCCGCTTGTCATCTCTGCCATCTTATTTCACGCTCCGTCCCCCTCATTCCCCCTAACGGTTTGTAGCCAACTTATGCATTTTGATACAGCCTTCTGTAGGCTGTTTGCTCTCCCTTGGATCCAAACGGCTGCTCTATGATGTCTGTCCTTCCGTCGAAGTTCAGCATGTAATCGCGCTGTTGCTTCGTCACGCTCTGTTGCGTTGTTACTTGAGGCGTCATTCCTAATAACTGACCGATCAGCAACGGAAGGAGCGAAAATGGATTTCCGCCCACCTTTGTTCGGAGCGAGGTGCAGCAGCGCTATTTGTCCACTTCCTGTTATAAAGAAGTCGACAGAAGGCACGGGTTTGCTGCTGCACGGGCATACTGCCACGTTTGTCGGAGAAAACAAAGTTTCAAAGAAATTGGTGTTCGGACATCACCAGTGGGTGTGAGAGAGACAGGAACAGGGTGCTCGTGGGCTGCAGTGGATGTAAGAGAGACAGGAACAGGGTGCTGGTGGGCTTCAGTGGGTGTGAGAGAGACAGGAACAGGGTGCTGGTGGGCTGCAGTGGGTGTGAGAGAGACAGGAACATGACTTTAGTCGACACCATTTTAATGATGCTGAATCATTTGCAACTTCCCTATAGTATGCTGGCTACAAAGCTGTTGGCCCTCAGAATTCACATAACCTTACAGCAGTCTTCTTTCTGGAGCCAGCGCTTGGTTGGGCCTGTCATGGCTGCTGTGAGGGTGAGGCACACAGTTCCAGTTGCTTGACATTGGGTCTGAGGTTATCGTCTCTACGTATTTTCTGCATTAGCACCGTGCAGAAGTGGCTACAACAGTTGATACGTGAGGTACAACAACATTAGTGTGCAGGCAGGAAGGGTTCTGGTAGTCGAAAAGCTTGGTGACCGCTGCTACAGGCAGCCTGGCGGAATTTGCTTTCCGGCAGACCACTGACGATGCACAATTGCCACTTCCCATGAACATAACTACTGCCATAGCGGAGACCACCGTGTACTGGTGTTCAGGACCGCGAGACTGCATCGGCGACCGACGAATGAACATGGCGCGCTGGTGCAATGCTACTGACAAGGGAAATGGAAGTGTTACGAGAAAAACGTGACCCAATGTTAGTTCGTCGACCACTATTCTGACTTGCACTGACCAAGGGTTGAATGCATGGAAGAAACCGCGCGTAGCATTCGGTTCCTGCATTGCGCCTGTGTTCAGAAATATTCCAACTGTTTGTTTATTGATCTCCTCCTCCTGTTTCTAGGTCTTAAAAAGTGTGACAGCCGAGTTAATGACGTCACGTCACGGACTTGCGTCTTCTGGTATGTTACGCCTTGCTGTGCGTTACGTATGCAGGTCCTGGCTGAGCTTCTCCATTGTTACGTTCAGTGACTTTCAATCGGCCACCACCACAATTTTGCAAGTGTCTCTGTAATTACTCTGTCGTAGTGTCCCTCAACGTGCCGGTGTCACAGCGTCGCTAAGTAACCTGCTGGAAACCTCGCGACGCCTTACCAGTGCCTCGGTTCGTTGCGCACAAAGACGCTGAGTATCGTGCCCTGTCGCTTACATTTGCTAACCGCTGAGTGCCAAAACAGTTCGTAATGGCGTCCTGAGCAATCGGGTGTTTAGAGTAGCAATTTGTGCCTAATGTTGAGCCAATAAAATTGTTCGAATTGTGGGTAGGTATTTACAGTTACAATAAGAAAATATGGTTCTACAAAAGTCGGTTCTCGATATAAATGAATTTCTGTGTTCAGGATTCCGACCTCTCATGATCACCAATTTCAATAATACTCGACGTTTCGTGACTGGTTCCTACGAACCGGTGTTAGATCACGTGACCGGCGAGTCGGCTTTCTCCTCCCTCGTGATATTCCGCAGATCGCTGTCAGGTCAGTGAAGTTTTGTTTTTCATGAATTGAGGTTGGCTGCATCCGTGATTTGTGCAATTGCAGTCTGTTAATGTATTTGTGCCTCCAAACGTGTTTGTGTGTTAATAAAATGAGCCTTCGTGCCTGTTGTGCTGCTTGCGGTTACTCTACATTCGTACTGCTGACATTGCACTAAGTTCTGGAAACCAGATGGCAGTGACGCTATTATTGATGCCAATTAACCACGAAATTCGAGTTGTGATGTAATTTGTGTGTTCGTGTGTGTGCGTGCGTGCGTGTTGTGCTGCTAGTTGCTAACTGCAAGCTTGCACAGTGTTATTATCTGCAGTATTGTGGGTTCAATCAGCGAGTGGCAGGCCGCAGTTTGACAGCAGGCCATTGGCACTGAACCCAGACTGCCGCAGTGTGACAGCAGGCCATTGGCACTGAACCCAGCCTGCCGCAGTTTGACAGCAGGCCATTGGCACTGAACCCAGACTGCCGCAGTGTGACAGCAGGCCATTGGCACTGAACCCAGACTGCCGCAGTGTGACAGCAGGCCATTGGCACTGAACCCAGACTGCCGCAGTG
>Ga0123354_10009788_pt1 | contig 14728 bp, 7 predicted proteins | sample TergutLab28metaG_2_FD_97872 | JGI IMG/M metagenome (GOLD analysis project Ga0123354, IMG submission 97872) | Labiotermes labralis P4 segment gut microbial communities from Petit-Saut dam, French Guiana - Lab288 P4 | ecosystem: Host-associated > Arthropoda: Insects > Digestive system > Gut ... | reverse complement strand
CTCAGTCATCTGACACTATACAGTTTGTAGCTTTAGTCATTCAGCATGCAATGCACATGCACATCAAATAAGACCACAGATATTCAATTCCATGTGTTTCCATTATATTATTCACTTATCACTAAGTCATCTGACACTATACAGTTTGTAGCTTTAGTCATTCAGCATGCAATGCACATGCACATCAAATAAGACCACAGATATTCAATTCCATGTGTTTCCATTACATTATTCACTTATCACTCAGTCATCTGACACTATACAGTTTGTAGCTTTAGTCATTCAGCATGCAATGCACATGCACATCAAATAAGATCACAGATATTCAATTCCATGTGTTTCCATTACATTATTCACTTATCACCCAGCTACCTGACACCATGCTGTCTGCAGCCTTAGTCATCCAGCATGCAATGTGCATGCAACACATTATATTGACATCTGTGGCCTCTCTGGCTCTACTGCATTTTTCCACATTATCTCACAAACAGCAATTTACTGAACATAAGATGTGTGCCTTCATTTCATGTACCACGTTTGTCTGAAACATTTATCATTCTACAAAAAATTGAATTACATAATAAATGTACTTATGTCTTTATGTAAGGTACCTGTTATTCTTGTCAGATTTTAACTGAACTTGAATTTTCATGACAGGTTTTTGAAAAAAATGCTCAAATATCTAATTTCATGAAAATCTATCTCATAAAAGCTGAAACAAAGAGGAAACGGAGGGACAGACATGATGAAGCCAATAGCCACTTTTTGCAATTTTGCAAATGCACCTTAAAAAATGCAGGTATATAGAATCACACATATAGAACCGTGCGTGTGTGTATGTATATGTGTGTGGCAGGGGAGGGGGGAGGTGACACTAGATGCTCTGAGTTACGAAGACCATGAATAAAAACTAAATTCATGTAGTTTATCACACACTACTCTGCAATCACACTGCTTCTAAATGCTGTATACATTAGTACTCCACTCCACTGTCCAAATGGTGAAATAAACCAGGACAGCTCAGTCAACAAGTGACAACTACACGATAGTAACTAGAACAGATTCTAAGCAGAGATTTTGCTTCCTGTGACTGATCCTGTTGTGTTAATATATAAAGTACCAATAAGCAGATGTCAAAAACAACATACACTTGAAATAGAAAACCTACAAACAGCTACATGTTTCAGCTTTTAATTGTGCCATCATCAGGCTGTACAAGATATTAAAAGGCTTAATGAACATCAATGCAAGTAACATTAATAAATGTGACAACTGTGAGATCTCAATCTTGATTAATACCACTTATACTGTTGCACATTACACCTTAGTTTATCTAGTACAACTGGATGATGACATAATTAAAAGCAGAAACAAGTAGCTGTTGTTAGGTGGTATATAACAAATTTATGTTTTGTGTAATGGATACTTACTGTTTCTTTATCATGATTTTTTTATTCACTAATTGATTCAGATTGGCTCTGTAGCCCACCCAGACTCCTATTCAATTTGTACAAGGGCATTTTTCCTGGTAATGAAACAGAAGCATCCAAAAATATTCATCTGTTCATAAAACATCTTTTGCATCATAAGATTAAGTGAACTAATCACTCAATAAAATTACTGAGAATATAACATGGCCAAAATTTGTAGTGTTACAAAATAAATCTGTAAACTAGTTTTTATCATCACATTCTTCTTCACATGGATACTGTCTTGGAATATGGTCCACAACTTTGGTAAGTTGCACAGAACATGTATGTACAAGCCCAGGAATGGACACTAATTATGCAGATACTATTCTGCCAGATAAAATTATCTATTTTCATATTTACACAGATTTTTTATATTTTGAAAAATAAAGATAAGTTTAAATGTTCCCACATCAAAAGTAATAAAACCTAAGACCATACGGAAGGGTGCTTCTTGAGGAACTTATGATCACTAATTAAACTGTTCAAGAAATTCAAAATCTTTCATGGAACCTAATGGTCCATATCACATTCAAAACATCCTGCCTGAACCCTATCCTGGGCCAGCACAATCCATTCACATCATATTTCTGATAAGAATCATTCCAGTATGATTTCCTGCCTACAATTTTCTTTAACATCTTAAGATGTCCCATGTGTACTACATTCCCTGGATATCTTCATTTCCTTTGTCTGATGACCATAATACTAGTTACAATGAACGAAAAAATATGAAGATTTGTATTATGTAAGCACATTCACTGTGAAAAATTCAGTGGGTTTAACTGGGCAGATCCTAAGCAAAGTTTTACACTGTTTCTGTCTTTGCAAGTGTTACAGTCCTACTGTATTGTTTCTTATTCTGCGTCTTTATGACACATGCAAAAACCTATTAAAAATAAAACTGATCTTTGACTATAGCATTGTGTACATTGTGTATATGGACTGTGAATAATGGTCTGGAAGAGCAGTGGATCATAACAGTTATGTTCAAGATCAGATGCTATCCCAACACTTTCCTGCAAGGAAAATCCTGAAAAACTTTAGTGCAGATGTAAGATTTCATGATTCCTGAGATGTGTCAATGTGTAATCTGGTAAAAGTGCAGTAACATTTCTGAGAAGCATGCTCCCACTATCTGGACAGTCAGCAATTGCAATGATACCTCAAATCATCCTCACTACACACAAGCATTTTTAATCAAGTTGCCCTAAAGATTGAGGTAGTAAGTTCCTCTGAAATGTCACCACATTTAACCACTGCAAGGTGCAGAAACCCCAAAGAAGATCATTATCTGATCAGCAACCACTACGAAAACCCCAAAACTTATAGTTTCATTAACAGTTGTTCATGGCACCAAAATCACATTTTTTCAACAGCAAGCAACTGTGGGTTCAGGTTACCACTGTTAACGGACTGAACATGTGGCTTACAAAACATATTGCTTACAACGTCATTTGGTTGCAAGGCATTCAATCATTTTGTGGTCAAAAGCTTAGCAAACGGTTAATTCTGACATATTTCTCTCATTTGTAAGTTATAACAGAGTTTCTTTATCTACACTCAACCCTATTTCCTGCACTGTCCAATTTTTTTTGGTGCACATCTAATCACTTTACCAGGATTTATCATTTAGTAATGCTTCCACTGACATTTATTTATTTATAACTTATTTAACACTGCTGTCAGTAGCTCAGCCTAAATAGTGTAAATCATAGAATGAACAACAAACAATGAATTGAAAAGAATATGGAAGCAAGCAATTGTTGCTTAATTGGAAGAAATATCCCAACATCTGCCCCAACAGCAGTGAAGACAACATAAAAAAATGGTCAGAATAGTCAGTCTCTGGACAGGGATACAAACTAGGCACTTTCCAAATACAGGTCAGAAGCACTACTACTTGGGCTAACTTTCTTACTGAAACTCTGCTATGCATGAAATAAATATCTAATGGGGTTTGTCTATAACTGTAATACCATGCAAACTAATACCTAATTTCTGCAGCAATTACTGATGTATCTGTGGTTCACGTGCGAACAGCATAAAATCATAAAATGTATAAAATACTGCTTGCCTAAATTATTGCTTGTCAGAAGACAAAGTGTCAAAACACTTTAGCAATCACATGACCAAATGACTGAATCCCAAATAAGAAAAATACAAAAACATTCCCGTATAACCAAGATATGCCTCAAGCAACCAACCTATGACATAGACACTAATCGACCAACACAAATTTGTGTTTCCACTTCTCATTCCTGTGTCAACATCATGGGCATACCCAAGCAGTCAGTAACATTAGAAGCTGACCATCTACACACTTTGATCTAATGGGCGGCATATCATAACATGCTAGCAAGGTTTTTGTAATCAACTAACCTTGAAAATGCACACATCAATAACACCTTGTAAAACAACAGATGTGACCTGCAATGAATAAAAAATGACTGTACATTAAACTCACCTACCGTAAAATGCGGTGATTTCTCTTTAAAGATTCTTCAGTCACTTTACAAATGGCCAAAACTTGAGGAGCAAACTGTCAAAACCTGAAAAAAGGGGGTTCGTTTGTGTATGTTGTCACCTGGTGTCTTTTATTTATTAAGGAACACGGACAGTTCACGTGCAACCATCAAACTGTCACACACTAATTCCAAGAACAACCAACCAGACATGGAGTGTATGAAACAAAATACACCTTCATTCATATTACCTGTTCGTACTACTGCTAAAACTACTTAAAAAGGCATTACTCTACTCCTAAAAGGGTGTGGCTCATGCCATAAACAAATAATAATAACTAATGCAGTAAGCACTACTTCGGTAGAACTGGTCCAATCCCATACCACTTCCAGACTCATTTACTACACTAGTTCATCGACTGATTTGTATGTCACTTCACATCAGATGTATACGTCGTCTTGCAGTCCAGAGATAAATTACAGGGACTCTTGCAACTGGGAATCGTGAATGAGCCAATAATAATATAACGACACGTGGAAAGAATGCACCGCAGAGTTGGACTACTGTTATTAAAATAAAATTACAAAAAATTGATACATCTTACCGATTTGATTTTATCACATGTGATCACAACCCCAGAAACCAAAATAGCCTAACGCCATTTTGAACCATATGACCACAGCCCTTTAATCCGTGATACGACTTGGAGGATTGGGAGTGGAATGCAATTGTCAGATACTCAGATAGGGTACCATGGAATATAGCTAGGCAGGAGCTAAGAATGCGCGCATTGAAGTAAAATTTTTCTCACCATGCGGCACGATGAACTTCACCAGAAGCTAATCGGTCTTCAGCTAGTCAACATACGTATGGATGGAGCAGCAGCTTTGAAAGGACAGAAGAAAGGCTTCCAAGCTGAAGGCACTTTTATGCTCAAGAAATTGTATGCTTTGTGATATTCGTAGATAGTCTTAAGGACCCCTTGACCATTAGTCACAATTACGTACCATGCTGCAAGGGGCAGTAGGAGTCACGAACTTGAAACTGTATTAGTCATAGTAAGGAGGTTGGTGTAGTTTCATGTCCGACTGTTGTACGACAGAATTATGGACCTACGAAATGATATATGTATGTATTCACTCGAAGGTGGGCCTGCCAGGTTGCAAAAGTAAAAAGAAAGCAGAGTTTGCAGGAAGACTAGATTTTGTGATTTAACTTACACGAATGAGTCATGGACAACACACACACACATATATATATATATACTGTATATGCAGTTGCAAACTATGTTATATTGCAGTCATGCAACGTAACATAGTTTGCAAGGGGCCCCTTTGGGGAACCCGGAGGTGGGATCATTTGACGGGGACTTTGACAGACAGTACAAAAACGCTGGGTAAACGTGGCGTCTCTCCTTATAGGGAAACTGGAGGGAGGGGTTCTTTGGTGGGAACTCTGATAGCTATGTAAGACATGTCAAGAAAGTCTTTGGAAATAGAGCATTCCTCTCTTTATAGAGGCTCCATGAAGGGAGGACGGAGGGAGGGCTCCTATAGTGAGGACTCTGACAGACATGTAATGGAAGGTTCTGGGAATGGCTCAATTCTCTTACAGGACTCTATAAGAAGAACCTAAGGCACTTAGCAAGGGAAGGCTCATCCATTATGTTTATTGGGCCGGAACTTGTAAGTGATATATTTTTCGGATTCATATAACTTAGAGTTTTGTGGTCTTATTTTTAACCACATCATCCTAAAGGATATTTCTCTCTGGGCTCAAGCAGGCGGAACCCAGATATTATGGAGAAAACTTACCCACGACCTATTCAAGCCTTAATCACGGCTGTTGCGAGAAGGTTAGATAATATGTGTTCCTCTTCTTGGAACCAGAGGTTGTTAGAAACCTAAGTCTGGCTGCAGTCTGGAACATTATTAAAGGAACATGACTTCTCCCATGATGTATGTCAGTTTAAGAGGCACGAAGGACCTGTCAAAAAGACCTACATGCATTGGGATCAAAATGGCTTGAAACCATTTGCTGTTCTATACTATTCTATTGTATACTGAGGAGCTTTGTAGCTTGTACTCCTCACTTACCCTTTCCCAGAAACTTAGCGTCTCTAATCTTACTTGAAACACAGATGAAGCAGATAGTCTCAACAACTAATGCTTCCATGATTTTTGGTATAAAGTCCATCGCCATCTAATGTGGTTATTGTATTCGCGCTGTTTACTGTATTTCAAAACCGAATGTCGAGCGGGCTACCATCTACCTTGACAGGTTTGTCCGCCGTTCCTAATTTTTTCCAGGCATATGGGCCTGTTGTGATTGTAGGCTTACTTTGAAATTGGCGGTAGAGCCTACGTAACAGAGCTAACGGCTGTAGCACGGTACTTACATTGTTATTCATAATACTCCGTGGATATATGATCTGTACTCCGTGAACAGTTGAATGATGGCCGATAGTGGCTGATAATGTATCTCCGAAAATCTTTGAATACGTAGGGCGCGAACAGCTGTGATTGATTTGATGGGCATAAAAGGCGTGTAATTTCGAGTGTATTTCAGATGGAGTTTGCTGTTATTGATAATGATCCCGATACACCTGTAGAAAATGGTAATACATGTTACTGTTCTTATAAGCTGGAATGTGTGTTCATTCATTACATAGCATCAGCGAACAAAACGGCGCGTGTATATAGTTTTCGAATCAAATTCTATAGCAGATCTATGTAATAATCATGTGGTTGTTAGTACACGAAGTTTATTAATCGAAATTTGAAGAATAACAAATACAGTGAAACGGCCTAATGTTAAGGTCGATTTTCGACCGTGGTCCTATTGTGCCTCTGAAAAGTGGAAGTTCCAGTTTTTCTTGCTGTATTCTATTAAAGATCAAGATTACCTATAGCACATAGTAAGATTACATCTTACATATGCTTGTCCACGCTGAACGCAAGTGTAAAACCTTAAGGAATACTAGTTGACGCTCTGGGTTTGCATATGGGTGTGTTACAGAATCGGACGGATATGAAATGCTTGGTGATGAAAGAGAAGATCTAATACAAAGCCAAGAAGTATCCGAACGTCAAGGTTCCAATGTGCAGGTCTGTGCTGTGATAAGAAAAATATACAGATGTGTTATAGAAATGCAAATAATAGTAAAATAAAGGAATGTATTCTGTAAGGAAAACTAAGTTGTAATAATCGTATATGTCCGAATCTATCAGAAAGACACGAGCTCTTATATAATCTAAAGCTTTCATGGTGACTCAGTTCAGTAAAACCTTTCCAGACTAGCAGGTGTGTCAGGTGGTTGAACAGCAAGTAAACCAACACTTTGAGAATTATCTCTGTTCCTGAACATTGGTTTACTTGCCATTCATCCACTTGATGTGGATACTAGCCTGAGAAGGTTTTATCAAACATGAACTATTGCACATGGGAAGTGGCTTGCCAGAGCAATGGACTGTGAAATGATGCCACTTTTCTTGCATATGTTTTTGTGCTCTTTAAAAAATGAATAAAGGTATGACATTCTCCCCATTTGCAGTTACATAGGTGTTTCTTCTACTGTGTATGAAATATAAGGAATGTGACAGAACTGAGTGGGCATTGCCTTCTTGACCAGTAAAATAAAAATCCAAGTTTTCTGGGATGGGATGCTGTGTCGTTGGGCGAATAGTTCATAATGTTTGAAAGGATGAAAGTGCCTTCATCTTCAGGGTTTTTCTGCTTGACTCTGAAGATGAAGGCACTGTGATCCTTTGAAACACTGGGGGGAAGTATTCACCTAGTGACACAGTGCCACATCCCAGAAGACTTGAAGCTTTAGCAACACTGCTGTAAGAATTTCAGATCTTGCATGGTAAGATACTGACCACACTGCTGGAGTTGATGTTTCCTGTATTTGTTTATTTATTTTCTGTGATTGCCTTGCTTCTGAAAAACATTCTGCTTGTCAGATTCATATAGGATAGTAGTAATTGATTTTGCAAGATTTGTCTTCTAGGAGGGCTGTGTTGCATCATGTGGACTGAAGTTTTAAACGTGCTGGCATCATGCGTAATGTGATTGGGCATGAAAACTAACTGGTTTAGTTTGTGATTTAAGACAGAAATGGTGGCAGGAGGTTCCTTCAAAATGTTGATCCCCAACATCATAAAGCAGAACACAATCTAAGTTTTCATCTGTGAAATCCTGAAATTTCATTCTGTGTTTGGTTGTCTTTGTTACAAGCATATGTCTGGTCTTTCAAGCAGTTAATAACATGAATCTGTCCATTATGTAGTAATCTGGGCTGGGATAACCTAGGTGGTATAGCAATTTGCTACAGGCTGTACGTCCTGGGGATTGAATCCCAGTGGGGGCAAGATTTTCTGCACCCATTCAGACCAGCCCTGGGGCCCACCCAGCCTTCTGTACAGTGGGTACCGGATCTCTTTCTTGCCTGTCAGGCAGGTGGGGCTTGACATTGACTACCCACCCCATCTATCGCTGAAGTTAAAGAGAGAGACCCATTCCTTTACTCCTCTGGGCTTTCATGGCCTGTTCTAGGGTGAACTTCTCTTTTATGCCTTCTAATTATGTATTCTTTTCTGAATAAATTAAGTATTGGATATATTGTTGCTGTCTGATTTGTACACAGCTTGTAAAATTGAAATTGCTGTTGAGTTGTATAAATTGACCAGTAGAGTATTCTTAACATTGACTAATTCCAACAGTTCATTTCAGCTTGCATCATCTGCACCTTCTCAACCAACAGCATCTCAACCTGATGCTGGAGCAATGAATGAAAGTGCTGTGCAGCTGGAGAAATCGTCAGCACCAAAATCTCAAGGCCAGCTCAAAAGTAAGTTGTCAGTACAATAACGATTTGTGACACACTGATCCAGTACCTTGGCCGATTGCTAACCCTTTAACACCAAACGACTTATATGTACGTCGTGCAGTGAGCCCTTTAAATAGCCGATGACTTATATATACATCGTAAACAGCGTGTTGAAGTTTGGAGGAATTTTGCTCACTCCTATTCGGTTAACTGCTGTGGCTTACTGTGCATCAGGACCCATGAAGGTCAGACTTTCATTCAGGAGCCAGAATGTACCCCCTCCAGCTCCTAAACTCCTCCGTAAACACCAATATGTATGCAGACACTTAGTAACTGTTCATTTATCCCAGCTGACTAATATGGTTGTGACACTACATGCTTTGATTATCACTTGCTCTGGGGCTCACTGTGGGTTGAAATATCAACACTGGCCTATTAAGCAAACTCTAGTTGTTGGCCAGAAAGGTTGTCAGTGACATACTGTACCCATATAATTAAGACAAAACTAGTGCTAAAAGATTGGAAATATCCACAAAACTCGATGTTTACAGCTACAGAAGGGCCCACAGACATGCCTCTTGTAGTGCAGGGGTAATCTGTAGGGGTTGTGGAGTAGTAACATGCAACATACAGCCATCAATCTAGTAACAACTTCTTGGGCACCCTCGAATAGCTGGAATTTTTATACAGCAATCACATCATAGCTTTAGATCTGTTTTGCTGTCACTGTAAAAGATGTTCATATCTGACTGGTATTACATTTATGAAACTGCCAAGTCATACATAGTAGTCTAAACAAGGCAGATGTTTGTGGGTCTTGAGCAATGGCCAGAAAAAATAAATAAAACTTGAGGAGGAAGCCATCAGTGAAATTGTGGTTGCTGACATGGCCTCAGAATCAGGTGTGAAAGTTAGCAATGTTAGAAGACTATTTTGAGGAAGAAGAGGAACAACAACAGCAGCCAGCCTCAGCAGAAATAGCCATAACAAACAATGGCCAGCAAAATCAACTCACTGCTCTGCCGTCTGTGTTCTAGTGGCCAAAGAAAGGGCACAGTATGCCAAATGTGACGTGGGCCTGTGCATGGTGTCTTGTTTCGCAGAATATCACACAAAAGTAAATTTGTAATATATCACCCTCTTTGTGAATACTGTGTGTCATGATAAAACAGTGATCCAAGGTGCCACAGACCTTATGCAGCAGCCAGAATTATGTGAGTATTGAACTATTTACACCACATTTTATATAATGCATGCGATTCAAAGGCCTAAATTTATTATAAAAACAGGTAAACATTTTTTCCCAGATTAACCAATTCATAAGCACAGTGAAAAATTTTATTTCAATAAATTTTAAGGAAAAGTCTATGAGATACGCTTTTTTTTTTCTAAGAGTAAGCATTAAAATTTAAAAGCCGCAGTAAAAAATTATGGCAGGCAGCGTTGCACAGAGGGATTTAATTTTGGTGACAAAGGGTGAATTTACATTGCATGAAGAGTAATCTTTTAAAGGCAGTGAATGATAGGATAAAACTGTGTTAGTGGGCCATTTGCAGCAATAAGTGCACAATGTCTGTCCACTTTTCACAGCTGTTAACAGATTTTCATTAAATTTGACATCAGGGAGTGTTAATAAAATTTGTCAACATGTTCAGGTATGCTTAAAGTCAATAACACAATGAACGCTTTGTGTGAAGATTTACATTGACTAAGTGTATCTCAAAAGTAAAGATTCAAGTATTGTGGCAGTGTACTGGTAAACAGTTACTGACATTTTGCATGATCATATTGCCCTCCACTTCAGGGATAAGCTTCTAAGAAGATAAATCTTGTATCTTTAGTGTAACTTGCTATATATTTAGGAGAGTTAAACATGCTCCAAACAAAAATTGTAGAGAAAAGAAGCACATTTTAGCTTTATAAAAACTAATAGGTACAGGTATTTAGTCAATAACACAACAAGATTTCTAATGATGTTCATTAGAGATTCATAAAAAAAAAAACTACATGTTTCGGCCTATTCTGCCCATCATCAGGTTTTCATCCGAAAGAGTCTTAGTGTTTATAAGATTATGTAACAATGGTGAGATCTCATCACCTGTGGTTTTGATTATTTATAAAAACTGTTATGGTTTATGGGTTAATCAAACAAAAGCAGGTGCGTGCATCAGAATTGTTATGCTTGGAGTACACTTCCTAAAGTTTTCCCAACTTTTGGTGTTAACAGCATGAAATAATGTAATGTATGAAATGCGAAATGCACTGTTGGTCTTAGCTATGGTCATGTTGTTTGACTTTGTATTGTGCATAAATTTCATCCACTCAGTATTATATGTTGAAAAAATAACTACATCATGCTGAAATATGTGAACAACATCTTAATGTGTAATTTTATTGTATAGGTGATGGTATGAGGCACGTAAATTCCAATGAAGAAGACGAGGATGATGGAAGAACATGTTCAATATGCATGGATATGTGGTGTAACTCTGGAAATCATCGCTTGTCATCACTGCCTTGTGGGCATTTCTTTGGTTATAACTGCATCATGCGTTGGCTGCAAATAGGGTGTGCCGCAGGGCAGAGACGGTGTCCACAATGCAATAAGAAGGCCAACATTAAGGAAATCCGTGTTCATTATGCTCGCAAATTGCAAGTTCTTGATACTGCAGAAAGAGACAGGTTACGAGAGGAGCTGGAAAAAGTCCAAAGAGAGAAAAACCTATTAGAACTGGAACTGGCAAGGGCAAAACTAAATCAGCAACTGCACCAACAGCAATTAGCAGAACTGCAACAAAAATTAGTGCAGATGCAAGACACACAAGCATCTGGTAAAGGACAATGTACACCATCACAACAGTCATTACAACCAAATTTGGCTTTCTATTGCAGAGTTGAAGTATGTAGAGAAGGTGGCTGTCGTGTGCTGGCATATGACACATTTTTAAACCTTCTTGTTGTATCCCAGCGCTCAACCAACACTCTTTTTCCTGGTTATGGGATTAAGAAGATTGATGCTGTAGAGTTCCGGCCAACACAGTTTGTTTTCCTGCATTCAAAAGCAATTAGAGACTTGGCTTTCCATCCTGTACGTAATGACATTTTACTTAGTGTGTCACTGGACCGATGTGTTAAGTTGTTTAATATATCTAGTAATACCACTATCCATAGTTACACTACAGATGGTCCATTGTGGAGTTGTTGCTGGGATGCTGGTAATTCAAATTTATTTTTTGTTGGCACAAATAATGGAATTGTTCTGCAGTATGATACAAGATTCACAAATGGACCTGTCTGCAAGCTGAGCTCATCAAATGACTCATCCCCAGTTATTTCGTTAGCAGCAGTACCAACATGTCCTGGTAGAACATTAGCTCGAGGTGGGTTTATAGCTTGCAGGCTGAATTCTTGTTGGGCATATGAACAGCGTGATGCAGATTATGTTGGGTCACAGCTTCCCTTTGATGGACCATTTGTGTCACTGTGCTATGATAATAATTCTGGTCACGTGTTGATATCAACACGTCCCAGCATTCGCTACCCGCATTCACGGCATATTCTGTGTCAGCTACCAAAGCCAGCTGCTGGTCTAGAACCTTATCTTGTTTGTAATCCTGTCCACACATTCCAAGGCAGTACAAGCCAGAATTTGCTGTCACGTCCATGTCAGGTGTCTGTATCAGGAGATACACTGGTTGCTGCTCATCAGGAGAGTCTGAAATCTCTTACTTTATGGAGTATATCTTCAGGTCAACAGGTGTTTAGCTGTCCAGCATCTCAACCAGTGATAGATCTGTGTCCAGTACAGAGCAATGACACTCAATACCTGGCAGCATTGTCAGAAAAAGTATTAACTGTCTATAATTTTAAATGAATTTTACTACTTATTCAGACGTTAAGACACTTCAAAGAGCAGATGGAGAAAGAGGGTACCTTCTATTTTTTATAAGGGATCCATAGTGAAAGCGAAGAAGTAGAGTTCATACATTCCATGTTAAGAGTTCATACAGGTTGCTTTAAAGTAGCAGGTGCCTTGTGTCCAGTTGGTCTTCACTGTTGACTATACTCTACTTCTGTGTGATGTGGTTAACCCTTTGGCCCCAAACATCAAAGTGTGATGCTGAAAAATGCCAAGTGACAGATAACAGCAGACAGCCTATCATGACCTTTATTATACAGTTCCCATATAAATTCTGGTCTGTTTAACATTACACTGGGCAATTAATTATGGCACCAAGGGGTTAGTTCCATTACACCATATTGTTTTTTGTAAGTTGATAATGTTGCAAGCATGAACTTAGGCAATTATAGTAGCATTCTTAATGTGCTAAGAATTTTTACAATTGAAGATATCAAGTTGTACATAGTGACAGGAATAAGAAATGTTAATAATAAGTATACTTGTGTGAATTATGTAACTCAAGGTATTAAAGGTGTCATTTCATACTTTCTATACACTACAGTATATCAGGAGTGAAGAATATTCTGTAGCAGCGCTGAATTCTGATGCTGGACTGCATGGGGGTCATACAGCTAAACATATGGGAATACACATATATTTTATAAGCAAATGCTATGGAATTAAAGTAGAAGTTACTCTTTTTTTAATGTCTGTAAGAAAACTGAATCTTTGTTAACAAACTGCCTTGAAATATAGCAGGAAACATTGTGAGATCCAATTTATGTTTATATAATGCATTTTTATATGAATATGAGATGAAAATGTACCATTTTTATGAACATTTCTGTATTGTAAAATTATGCCAAATCTAAGCGGATTGTAAACTGACTGTGAGCAGGTATTAAACACAGAAGACAATTGCAGTGATAATCACAGGCTTGCTAATTAATACAATAACTGCTCCGTGTCCACACTATTTTTGTTAACTGCCCTTATGTGTTTACATTTTATGTTTCATAAGCTGCATGCATACTTCACAACCCATGTTACACAGCAAACTGAATATGGTTTCTATATGTATAAGCATAATGCACAAAGGATGTGGAGTAGAGGAAGAAACTTCAATCCACATCTTGTGGGAGTGTGAAGCTTTGGCTTAACTCAGACATCCATACTTGAGTATGCTCTTTTTGGACCCAGAGGATGTTAAGAGCCTAAGTCTAGAGACCACCTAGAACTTCAGCAAAGGAACAGGGGTCCCTGACTTAACATCAGACTATGGGGCACAAAGGGCCCATCTAAAGGCTTAGGTACATCAGGACTGAAAGTGCTGGAGCCCAATTATTACTCATTATCACACTTGATGCCCAAAGAATAGTAGTGAATACATATACAGTTTTGCCATCTTGTAGGCTTATACCAGTCTTTCTTCCATAAATCAATTATGCACCAATATTTTTCATAACTCTTCGTATTTGTTACACTGGTACATTCCTATGATGTTAAATCTACTGTCATGAACTGTTGGACATAAAAGTTATATAATCAAATGTGTACCAAAGAATGTGAAAATGGTTCATCCATAACTATTCTGCCTATGTAAACAACATTCATTAACAGAGTGCTACAGAATGGCTCTGCAGCTATGAAGGAATCATCTGATTACTCAGAAACCAACATAATGGAATTGCACTTTTCATATATTGTGGAATCTGAAATCAAAGTGCACTCAGAATGAAGTCAGACAATGCTTTTAAATTTTAAGTAATTACCTATTCCAGAACCATTAATACACTACTACACTACAGGCTCTGATCAATGGAACACAGTCATTCTGAATTACACTTAGTAATCAGCAAGTCATATTCATATCATAAACTGTTACAGGAGGATATAAAATTATTATATACTGTGACACACAAGGACCGCCTCTGTGGCCTAGTGGTCAGAGTTTCTGGCTACAGATACAGAGGTCCCGGGTTCGATCCCTGGCGCTACCAGATTTTCTGAGTAGTAGTGGGTCTGGAACGGGGTCCACTCAGCCTCGTGAGGTCAATTGAG
>Ga0123354_10009787_pt1 | contig 14728 bp, 6 predicted proteins | sample TergutLab28metaG_2_FD_97872 | JGI IMG/M metagenome (GOLD analysis project Ga0123354, IMG submission 97872) | Labiotermes labralis P4 segment gut microbial communities from Petit-Saut dam, French Guiana - Lab288 P4 | ecosystem: Host-associated > Arthropoda: Insects > Digestive system > Gut ... | reverse complement strand
GGGGTGTCACGTGGTCAGCGCAACGGGTCCCCACAGCCGTTAATCTCTGTTTTCTAGACCTGGAGCCGCTACTTTTTTCATTCAAGTAGCTCCTAAATTGACCTCACGAGGCTCACGAGGCTGGGTGGACCCCGTTCCAGACCCACTACTACTCAAAAAATCTGGTAGCGCCGGGGATCGAACCCGGGACCTCTGTATCTGTAGCCACTAGACCACAGAGGCGGTCAGTAGTTACAGCTACCAAACAGATAACTACAAAAAAGAGCTCACTTGGTCACTATCTTAGTACCTGACACTTTTCAACAATACTTCTCCAGCATGGTTTTATATTTTCGAAAGGTCTATTACTGTTAATCAAATCAGGAAATAAAAGTCGGTGTCGCTAATGTCGCAGTTGCTACAAATAGTAGCGCGGTTCCCGGTGAAAATCAGGAAGTATAGCGCTGGAATTGCCTTCATTGGCTTGACGTCCGTAATAAGTTTCGTAAAAATTAATCACCTTGTCTAGATTTCAAGTAGAGGCTTCCTAATAAACCTAAATCACTCCTTGTTTGTAAAGAAAATTTTAGAACATTCACAGACCCACAGCCTGAAATGCCAGACAGTGAACCAGACACAATGTAGCAAGGTGGCCAAATTAAAAAAGGATCATCGATATGCAGGCTTAATACAATATTGTTTGATTTTTTTTTGTTTCGTAAACTTAATACGAATTTATAGCAATTGCTTGAAGATCATATGCAAAAAACTGCGGACATCTCAGTGAAGATAACCTGGTAAATATTTAAATGAGTTTTTCCAAATAAAATTCTGGTGCCTTACCACCACACCCATCCGCACGGTTGACATAGTAAAAATGGAGAAAACTGTACAATGACCAGTAGAAAAAAATGTGTAATTGGTCTAGTATTTTATGACAGACAGGGATGTAAATGATAAGAGTTGCAAAACATAGGAGATGTACAAAAGAACAGGCCTTACAAAATATAGGATGTTGGAAAACTTCAAAAGAAGTAATCACTTGACAGATATTGGTGTATAGGCCTGTGCGATAATAGTACAAGTATGTTGTTAGGAACAGAAGGAAACTGAGTGTGGGGTACAGTCTAATAAAAAGTAATTTCTTTAATCACGGTGCTGTAACTTCTGGTCAAGGGAAGGTAAAGAATTTCGTAACTACTTAATATAATTACTTAAACTAAAAAAAAATAATTTAGGTCCCAGAAAGACAGTTGCACGCAATTCTTCGATGGCTTATAGTCTTTTCAAATCATTAACTTTTTATACCCCTGTGAAGGCGAGCCAATGACACCGGCATTAGTTTCTCACTTAATGCTATAAAAGCTGGCACCATTGATTAGACGTTCTAACTACACAGACCCTTCGAGGACTGATGTTCACTTGATCTGCATAAGAAATTTCGGGTTCTGTTTCACAGAAAACAAAATCCGCTTCAAGTAAAAAAGATCAGTAGGTCAATGATGATACGAGAATTAATGGATATTTATTCCAGAATGATGTGCGACACATAGATACACACTGCGGCAAAATTTAGAGTTTCTTAAAGTTACTGTGTGCTACCTTGTATGTCCTGCAGCAAACTAACCAATCAGAATTTGACAAGTCATAATTATTTTCGTAATATAAGTTTTTGCTGTTTTCTCCCTCCGCAACCCGAGATGTATAGCTTCCAAGACAAATATATGTACAATAAAATATACTAGATTACTTGTTCGATGATACTGACGTGTGCAATAAGTACAGTCAGATCCAAGAAGCTGCCTCACTTATGACATGAGTGAAGTTTGTGTCGGTGTTAAACCCACTAAAGACTTACGTGACAAATATGCAGTACAACTGCATCATTATGCTCACCATAATATTCTGGTGTAACACAGAATGTTGGCACCGTCTGTTGTTAGGAAACGTTCCTTGCAAATCTAGTATCAGGCAACGAAAAACCTCACCGTTCTTGTTCTAGGCCATTACAACGCCAAACCTTGTTACTCTGTCGGCCGCTAAATCCTGACACCAGAGACTTACGAGGTCACTTAGCATCACGTAGCCCTAGCACGAGGCAGGTGATGATGGCGCATTTCAACCGTCCGGACTCGACGCACCTGCTATCAGACCTGTTCCTACTCACGTGTCCTGACGAAGTGCCTCAGCGACACGGCTGTCTGGTTCCGCCTGATTCCCCATTACTCAAGCCTCTGCTACCATGTTAAGAATTGCCCACACCAAGTGAATTAAAATGAACGCATAATGGAGAAGCTATCCGTCTGTTGCAGGCGTGTCAGATATCAGAATTATTTTTGTGGTTAAGTAGATATCAGTACCGCTTCACATCCTGCAGTTCAGGAGTTCATATCTCTCACCGGCGGTCAGCTATTCTGAAGTATTTAAGATTTTCCTAGGTACCTCTATAAGATTCCCGGAAGAGTACCCTTAATTATGTAGCAACCTCTTCCCTCCTTATCCGTTTGAAGCCGCTTTAAAAGAATCCACCAAATACCGTTGTACTGCTTGTACACTGTCGTGGAGATTACAGTTTCTGCGTACAGTGTTTCTGTGCAAACCTAAATGTAGAAAAATATTTAGACAAAATAATAATAATAATTTACTACAATTGGGTTGTCACTCGGTGGCAGTGGTTATTTTACATGTATACAACACATGAAATTGGTTACTACTAAATTTAAGTCGGGAGGGCTACATTAGAAGCATGTAGTGGCAACTTGAAATCTTGGGAACCATCTCAGCATTTGCTTTTAGGCGCAGGGAAACCAAAAAAAAAACCTGTGTCGGTAACTGGTTCCACTGTTGGCTGGTTATTTCCCTATATCCATCCTTCGCCTCCTACTCCTTATTTCCTTTCATGATCTACCCTGCTCAGATAGCGTGACCGTTTTAATCTGTCACCAATAGGCTTCCACACGCGTTCCCCAGAGTAGGCTTTGAAGAGGGCATTTATGCGTAATAATTTTCTACGCGACGCCAAAGTTTCCCAGTTCGAACTCTTCTTATGATGTGCAAATGTGGCCGCTTTCTTTTGCACCCTGTCTAACGCACTTATTTGTCCCTCCCTGTACGGATCCCAGCACGCGGCCCCATATTCAAGAATCGGATGTACAAGTGACATGTAGGCTAAGCTTTTGGTATTACTATTACCCTTTTTTAGTATTCGCATTGTGAAATGTAGTGCTTTCCAGGCTTTTTTCACCGTGTAGTTGACTCGATCCGCCAAACTTAAGTCGCTGCTTCAGATTATTCCTAAATATTTACAACTGCTCGCTTCCAGTATTAATGTGCCCATTAACGAATAATTTAGTGGATCCTTTACCCTAGCTCTCGTGAAGCGAATTGCCTTACTTTTACTTGGATTTATTTTCATCGCATTTTCCACCGCCCACTCCCCCAGCCTGTCCAGGTCCTTCTGCAATTTTTACATATCTGCATTATTTATAGTTTTTCTGTAAATTACACAGTCATCAGCAAAAAGTCTAATAGTTGATTCCATATTCCTCCAAATATCATTTACGTAGGCTAGGAACAAAAGAGGACCTAATACACTTCCTTGCGGTACACCTGACGTTACTCTAACTTCTTCGGATAGTTGCCCTCCAACCCCGACTCTCTGCGTGCGACCTAAAGGAATTCCCTTATCCATACCGCTACCCTAGAATCCACACCCGAGTTTGTAATTTTAGTTAGCAGCCGACCATGAGGAACTAAATCAAAAGCTTTAGAAAAGTCAACTATAATAGCGTCAATTTTTTCTCCGTTATCCAGAGAGTCCACAATGTCCTGGCATACCGCGATTACTTGACTCTCGCACGAATACCCCGGCCTGAATCCATGTTGACCCTCGTACAGCCAATCATTCTCATCCCACACTTGCCTTAGATATGAAGCTATAACGTGTTCCATTTGCTTGCAAACACTGAGGTTAAGCTAACCGGTCTATAATTCGTAACTAATGATCGATCGCCCCCCTTGTGAAAAGGAATCATAAGGTAAAGTAAGGTAAAGGTTGTCCAATTACCTGCCAAACAGGCGCAAAGGGGATATAGAAGTATAGCTCTACCCGCATTCGTCCCCGTCGCTAGAAAATTTTGAGTGACAAAATTAGGTAAAAACGGGAAATGAAGCAAAAGAAGTGTAAAAATATAAATTTGTATACGGAGAGGATGTGCCCCGCGACAGCACGTGTTAGAGGTGGGCAGCTCCGCGAACGGTGTCATTAGAAGCGAAATCATTAAATTCGTCATAACTTGTGTGAAGGTTACTCTTGGCCAATATATCACGAAGAGATATTTCTATTGGAGAAACTCACCTCATTTCAAATATCACCTTGCACGTTACTCTTATTCAGGCCTATGTAAGATTTTGACATTCAAAGGACCGTGCATCGTGATATATTCTTATAATAAAAACCAACGAGGTACACAATTTCTCAAATTTATTTTCGTAAAGTGTTTCGAACACGTTTACTGTCCCCGTCAGTCAGCATAACCTGTATGACAAATATCTATTGCTGTGTATACAGTACTAGAATCCTGACGTTGGACAGTAAATCTGTCCGAAACATGTAGATTTCTTTACCAAGAGAAATTGTGCATCTCGTTGGTTTTTATTATAAGACTTGTAAGATTGTTGCTAAACTCACCCGTTCTTCAGTAAAACACACACATCAACAAATTCACAACATGGGATTACAGACTGTGCATAAAATTTAAGGACTCCTAGACGTTTCGGCACAGTGGTTTCACCCCTAGGTAGCCTCAAATACAAATGAGGACAAGCACAATAGCTACATCAGTCCTGGAACTATAATATCAACTACTGCGATGTTTAGACATTATAACTGTAAAATATAAAATGGTGATATACATTTACAGCATTATGGACGTTATACTTGTCACAATTCTGATGATTTCCAGACCAAAGTCCAATATCTGGCTTTCTGTGTCTACTGTAAATCTATAATATCCATAATGCTGTGATTTTATATAATCAGTTTACAGTTTATAATTTTAACATTATATACACATTAACATTTGACATTTTTCTCGAAAAGATTGATGTGGCAGTAGGTGCTTGTAATGTTTTATATTTGAGACTACCTGAGGATGGCACAGCGCTGTAGAAACATGTAGGATATTTAAAACTTGTATAATGTTTGTAATCCTGTTTTTGTATTTGTTTGTGTATGTGACTGACTGACTTACTGAAAGTATACTACAAGGCATGAATGATATCAGATCTCCCATCCTTATTTCTTTTGGCCATGCATGTTCCTCATTTTCTCTACGTATACTCGTAAATACTACAGCAATATTTGAATTTCTATGCTGTGCACAGGTACAATATTCAACTCTTTCTCTATTTAACATTCTGCCCTATTCGTGGTAGCCAGTAGCAGAATTCTTATCCAAGGACTAATTCCTGGTCTTTAATGTCTAACAGTACGCTAGCTGTTCTTCTTTCGATGCTGAGAAACATAAGATTGCCTAAGACCAAAATTACAGATAAGATGGCCTGAATACAACAGCTTAGTATTTCCAGAGCAGGGACGTCCAAGTTTCTTTTAACTGTGGGCCACGTGACTATAAATCAATAGATGTGCGGGTCGCAGTAGGTCATTGTTCAAAATAGAGCAGAAATAAAAAAGGTAAATCAGTCCCATTACAGGCACGAGGTTCCCAGAGGGTTCCAGGAAGTTAAGGTTTCCAGATTACGTGACAATGGCCCAGGATGGTGGTAAGGTTGTCGGCCTTACGCACGGGCCGCTTTAACCCCCATGAAATCCTCCTTGTTCTCATTCCTGTTAGAGGCTGAGTCGACCCCCAGGGTCATAGTACGATCGGAAGGAATATGTCAATGAAAAATTCCAATTATACCATCTGGAATCTAACCAGCGACCTGCTGATTTATAGCACGGCACCTTGACCACTGTGCTACCGCAGTCCCCGAGCTGAAGTAAAGCCTGCACCATATTCAGGAATATGGGTTTCTTCAGCAGAAATATAGAATTCAATTCAATTTTATCTGTTGGCAGTCAGCTACACAACGATAGCTATGGGCAGGCGGTTAGCAATTCGGGCCTACCATAACATAAACTTGTTAATCAGTCAAACAAGTTTATGTTACAAAATTCCGCTGTGCCGCGCCAATTGTTAGGCGACTCTAAGTTGGCTCGTAGGGCGCATGTTGCACTCCCCTGTTCTAGAGGGTCTTGTAGATGCTTCAATTTTTTATACGTTGTTATTTAATCATTGTAGCTAAGCGCATAACATTATATCATCTGCCAGTCATGACCACAAGTTCTGCCTTGTGAGTTATTTGCCTGCGTAAAGCAATTCACTGTTCCGGTACTCGTATTGTTACAGGTGTGAACACAATACTGATCTGTCTGTATTCTTAGAACTAATGAAATTTATGTCACGTTCTATCACCGTAAACCCCCCCCCCCCTTCTTTACCACAACTGGCGTTATGTAAGTCTTATTCTGTACCTACTGCTGCTAACAAAGGAAACAACTACATCAACTGCACAGTGCACAGACATTCCTTCATTAGATAACAGGTATCAAAATGATCGCAATATTCCCTGTCACGGCATACGAAGTATTATCTGCATCATCCCCAAAGCATATCATTTGATCCAGTCGTCAATCGAATCCATCCAAATTGCCTAGTCACAAACTACGAATTTATTTAAGATTCAATTTTACAAAATTCTTCAAATTATTCCTTCATATCAATAGCTTTTATAGCATCGGCAATTGGCGAGTGTAGAATAGCAACTTTCCAAATTCATTCCAGTAATTTTTTATTTTTTTTATTTTTACCTTATTCAACATATTATTTCACATTTCGTCGTCTTGACCAAGCAGGCTGCAATAGGTGCAACATTCAAAATTCTTTAACGGATGGTACTCATTTCGCAGCTCGGAGAAGCCATCGACAGTGCTGCTCAGATTTACGTGATTTTGCTCAGTACTTCAATGTGAGTGCTGAAAGAATATTTTACAACAGCCGATGATGGTATCAGTTTCAATCTTTACGTACCAAAAGTTTAAGATTGTCATCTGCTGGTGTGTGACAAAGCTTCTTACATGATTTTTAACTTTTGGAGAGTGGTGCAGAAACTATGCATATTGGAAGTGCAGCCTAGGCCTTCGTGAGGCGGACAAAGTGGAAGCTGAATCAGTCGAATAAAAGAGGCGAGAGCGTGGGAAATTACCTCTCTGTCACAGACATGGGGACTTGACGGGTCTGTATGAGCTTGTGTCAGGACCAGGTGGAGGGCAGGAAATGCAATGGAGCATATTCAGAGCCACTGACATATATTAGGTACCGGGGTGTCAGGACGACCAAATCACAGATGGAACCAGGAGAGTGGCTGTCCAGGAGATTAAACAGTGACCTAAGGAGCACACAAAAACTCTTAACAGACGATAAGAAGTTAGGAAGAGATTGTGTTTCCTTTGTATCATGAGTGTATAACACCAGAGATCATTGAATAAAGTCATAATTGAACAAAAACACGTAGCGGTTGAAGGCAAGAATTAGTATGGGACGTAGTTCATTAAAAATGAAAATACAGAACAATCGGACTCCCAGAAAATCCTATCCCTGTACCACTTTTGTACCAAGAATCCCACATGGAGGCGGTGGAATCCAACCCGGACCTCCGTGGCGAGTCGCTGACTCCTAACTCCTACGACAGACAGAAAGCGACGTAAATAGTTCTCTTTCTTCTTATTTGGGTTGTAAAGAGGTAAAGCAGTCCCGTTACAGGCCTGGAGTGGCCCAGAGGTTTCCAGGAATTTAAGGTTCCCAGATTACATGACAACTGCACAGGATGGTGGTAAGGTTGTCAGCATTACGCACCGGCCGCCTCTACCCCCAGGAAATGTTCCTGGTACTCATTTCTGTTAGAGGCTGAGTCGACCCCAAGACCATAGTGCGATCGGATGATGAAAAATTCCAATGACACCATCTAGAATCGAACTAGAGGCCTTCCGATTTGTAGCACAGCACCTTAACCACTGTGCCACCACTGTCCCCTGTTTTGGATATACTGTTTTCAAATATCGGCACGGATACTGGCTAATCTGTTTGTGTTTCCTTAACTGTCTCATATTCTTCAATTTAAATGCCGAAATAGTGTCTAATTAGTTCAAAACTGCTTCCATTCTCATTTTTTTCCAATTCGTTGCTCACCAATAGCTTTACCGGTGGACTATGTAGAGTCGCAGCCACCGACACAGTCCTTAAACCAAAAATAACACTAATTTATAAGAAAGAGTACGACGTTAGATTGTTAACCAATAAACAAACTATCACCATTCCTATGATAGTCCACAATAGAACTATGCTTACGTCATACACAAGCTCCTGACATTTGTATGCAGAACATGAATGGAGAATCGTTTTGTTTGGGGCACTCATCGAAGTTTACATGTTCAGTTGGGCCTGTAATAAGTCGGGCAATCTACACCGAACAAAAACTCATCATACTGGAACCAGTCATCATGATACGTACGCTTATAGTTTGTCAGCACTTTTGATGTAAAATGTTTAAAAGAAACCACAATTATTCATGCACATTAAAAGAAAAGTAAGCAGTTTTATACCAGAGATCTAAAATCAGTCTCCAACAGAGTGTCATGAAGAAATGTGTACTTCTAATTACAATGTGTTCAGTATAATTATACCACACATGGCCTAATGATAGGAAAATTAGTGGTTAAATTTTGGTATGGATGTGAAAGGAAACATGTAGCCTAATTTAAGGTGCATGAGTCTGAAGGGAAGAGAAATATAATATTTCTCTTGCACCACAGACTTCATTCTACTGGCGGTAAGCTAAAACCCAACCTTACCAAAATTATACACGCATGTGGCATACTGTGTTATTGATTTGAATGTCGGTTGTTAATGAAACAACAAATGGATTTGATTTCAGATTTCCACCGCGGTGTAAATGAAATCTGCCCTCTTCTGGGATGTAACGCGATGTTGATTGGAAGTTAGTTAACGACGTTTCGGAACAACTTATCGGTCAAATTTTCTTGGCCCAATGGTAATAAAACCTAAGACGGTAAACCATGTATTAATTCAGAAAAACCGATATAATGAAAATAATAAGAATCTATCGAATGAAATGGCTATTACTGTGCAAAAAATTGTCCGAAGCTGATTTCCGAAACTGCTCTGTTCATATAAACCGAACTAAAATATGAAAAGTACGGTGGACAAAACAGTAGATGGAACAGCTTTCAGGGGCAGTCGCATCTCTGCGCACTCTCCCGTCAGTTTGCATGCAAGGAACAAGCAAAGGAAGGATGAACAACATTTTGTGAAGTGGAATAAAGTGGATTTCGCATGAATGTGTCAGTTAATTTCAACAATTGATTAAGACATTTCAAGAATAATGGAAGCTTTACAAGCAGCGATCTCAATGCTTCTCTGCATGCATCTAGAAAATAAAATCTAGCGTAAATTTTTAAATGTTTATCACAATAGGTAAGGAACAAAAATGCAAATATTATGTTCGATATACTTTTCCCGTACGTCTTACGTTTTTCGAGGTGGATGAACAAAAACAAGCGAACGTGCGAGATAGTTAAGCTACGCTTATATTGCCCAACTTGTACTTCACTGTAATCTTGAAAAGAAACAGAACTTACCTAACACGTCGTGTTGAATGTGAGGCCAAAAATTCCTTTTAATGTGTAAAGGTATTACTGAGTGCGATTGGCTCATAGCTGTTATTTAAGTGAATTTATATTAATATGATGATGACTATTCAGGTTATGTAGTCCAACACTAAGAATTTTTTTTATCTATCTGAATAATTCTTTATTACAACGAAGTTAGTTCTGGCGTTGCTATGTATATCATATTCTTAAGCACACTAAAAATTTTTAATCCTGAAATTAATCTATGCTGCTTTTAAAAATCCAGTTCCTGCCTCACCGAAAACATTAAGCCATTTTACTAAGAAAAATAATCTCTTATATTATTTAAGGTAATAATATAACTTCATACTCAGATAAATACGCAAATACACTCTATGGGAGAAATTCAGGGTGTTTTTAAATTTAAGTAGGGTTGTACAATAAACACTGACCATGGCCAATGGTTGGCGTTCTTTGGGTGAGGAAGTTTTCCTGGAAGAGGAGATGTATCACTATTCTTAGAACTATACTTAGCCGTACTGTAAGCGCGTTGTAATGTATACACTTTGCTCTGGATATGAAATGACGCATCGAGCCCACAATTCAAGATTATGTCATTTCTCGGCTGTTTACATCATTTGTATTCCCATTGTGATGTGTCGCCATACGACAAATTCTTGCATTCAGATGCTAATCCATGTCGAAAGAAATGTTGTATTATCATAGATTCATCTCTTTCACATTGTATGTACTCATATGTGTAAATCAAATGAAAGAATAGGAGAACAAGGTACATTTTATCTTAAATGAAAGATATAAAGGCAGCCGATTTGAAAGCATGTAATCCAACTTATACCTCAGCCTGAGCAAAGGAACTTAAGAATAATCTGTTGAACAGTTCCTGCTATAAGCATTCAGCACTGCGATGGCTCATTCCGATTAACAATTTTCCAAACTTCCAAAGGAACAAGCGACTTTCCTTTTCATAAAACATGAAGAGAAATGTCGTACAGTATTCAAGCCACTATACCGCAATAGACTTATTTGAATGTAAATCATACGTTATAACTCAAGTGGAGTTATATTGTGAGCCTCTAATTACAACAGGCAGAAATATCCGAAAATTCATTACAGAACAACCCAGGACTTCAGTGAGTAGATGGCTACTACAATTTGATTAAAAAAAAAGTGATATGGCTTCAGTTTGTGTTTTTAAGAGTTGAAATCCCGAAAGTATTTAAAAACTCAGTTCCAGTCTCTCAGGAAACATACTGTGTGTAAACCACAAAAAAATCGGTAGACAATGTGTAAGTAATAATCACTGGTAATTCTGAGCATAATAAAAAAATTCATAAATCAACTCTGTCGGCATATTATAAGGCCCCTTCTAATGTTAAATAAGGCTGTACACAAAGTAATCACTGGGATCTGAAGTGTCAAATACACACAACATGCACTCTGAAAACAGTAGTGACCTAGACTTCTATTACAGGGGTACCTACTGGATCTCTTCTGTATTTGTTTACATGCCGACAATAAAAGTGTGGCAACATGATTTTCTGACTAAACTCCTATACACGTATCCCACCCATGCGTGCCTTAGACATTCTCCTTCCCTTGAACTTCCTAAAAGCTTACAGAAAAGCTGTTAGTGCACAAACTGTAAACCTCCACATTAAACAGTTTCGCCACTACTCCAGCGTCCTGTTACTTCCTCCCTAGAGGCCAAAATATTTGTGTCGTTTGTATTCGTTTCCAAACACAAGAATAAAAGAGTACTTAATCCCTTCACTGCCAAACAAGCATGCTTAAAGAAGGAAACTGAAGAACGTGGAAAGCGGGTACACACTTATTAGTCCACAAGGTGTCATAAGGAAAAACACGAATATCTTGTTTGGTTTTTGGTATTTCACTCTTTTCTCAACTTGTTTATGTCATGAATATAATCCTGTATTTGCTAAATTTTAAATTAGCAGGTAATGAACTATTTGGAAATTTGTTTAAAAAACTCACCTCTATTGGGTATTTCTTGTTTCCGTTTGATTCTTTAGCTACAAGGACTGCAATAAACCAGGCTGTGATCAGAATCCTGCAACAAATAAATGACATATAAAAATGCATCATTTTTAAAAGAACTCAGATCAGTAACTTGTGGTGATATTGGTTCAAGGAACACGTCTCCTACGTGCAAACTAAGATTATGAAATACAAACGGCCTGCATAATGTATGGTACAGCCCTGTGCGTCACAGTAATAACAGAACATTTATTTCGATATCGAACTGTTGATCAGATCAATTCTGGCATCCTCCTCTAACGACATGCCTGAGAATTTTGCCGATGTCAGTTCTGCAAGATCTTTTGGCTCTTAGAAGGTTGAATCTTAGGTAAATGATATTCAACAAGAGCGAAAAGGTGTATTTAAGTCAGCACCTTGACTGGCACATTTTTTGAAAATGCTTTCCTTAAAAAACTGCATATTTAATTTATGTTCACACACACACACACATATATATATATATCTTCTATTGTAAATACAAACAATTATCTTAAAGCAGTGAAAGGTAAGCAATCTCTATACAGGCCCTGAAGTTTCCAGGAAGCTGAGGCTCCCAAATTTCAATACAGTCGGCACATGAAGGTGGTAAGGTTGTCAGCCCTACACATGGGCCACCTTAACTCCCAAGGAAATATTCATGGTACTTGTCTTTGTTAGAGGCTGAGTCGATCCTAGTGTCATAGTGCAGCCGGAACGAAGCGAGTAAAGGAAAATTCCATTGACGCCATCTGGAAGCGAACCCGCGAACTTTCGGCTTGTAGGGCAATGCTTTAACCAACTGCGCCACACTGTAGCACAATTCTCCACATACTCTGTGCTTCTGATTTTGTCTGTCTTACACTCTCTCTTTTATAATTGTGTCGGTCCGCTTTCCCGACTATACCTGCGGTTGCACACCTAAAAATCCTCTAAAAAAAACAATATTTTACAATACTTGGTACGCATATAGTGCTTTGAAAGGTTAACACACTATTCAGTTTCAAATTTCACATGTTTTGTGATGCCAATATTTCGGAAGTAAAGTTATAACATTAATGGCTACACTTGCATCACGTACTAAGTGTTGGTTATGAAGTTGCGTGGTACATTTTGCAGAACGTAAAGCCCTGTCGCACGCACATCGTCTGATGTGATGCTGAAAACTAATGAACCATTGAAACAAGGCTTGTAAAACTGTGTGGATACAGATGATGAATGCAGGGGTCCCTGACAAGTTCCGTGTGAAGAATTTGGCATACGTTAAGAAATACAAACATGGCAACACAGCGAAATCTTGATGTCATATCAAATAAATTTACGTATTGTCAAAGTGTCCTAATGAACATAACATTGCACAGAATCAGATTTTTTATTCCTGTCATAACTGCATAGCTTCTGGCAGTCTAAACATGTATGAGTACACTGAAGAAGTTTTTTTTTATGGCGAACAGCTCCTAGTGGGACAGGTCTTCCTCATTATCGAGGCTTCACTATCACGTTCAGACACACCACAATCGGTTGGACTCCTCTGGATCAGACCGACGCAAAGACCTGTACCCGACAATACACAGCTCTTACACGAGACAGACATCCGGGCCCCTGGAGGGATTCGAAGCCGCAATCCGGGAAAGCGAGCGGCCACAGACCCACACCTGAGAATGAAGAAGATTCTCAGAACGTCTTTTTTTCCGAACACAACTTCATCTACCAGCGGCACTTATTTTAACCAATAGACGAAAGGGTTTGAGGCGAACAAGCAAGCTGTACAGAACACGGGATGAAAATCTTACTGTCAGTGTGTCGAACTTATAACAAATACTACAGAAGTCACCGACAATGTGAGATCGACTTTTTATCAAAACAATTTTGAAATACGTCTTATCTTCATATATAAACCTTTTACGATTTCAAACACAGGCTCCTTTGTTGTCACAAGTCGAAGAAACAATAGACTAAGTTCAGGACGTTAGTATAAATCGCATGTCAGATTAGTTATAAGACGAGATTTGGATTACGTTAGCGGCAGCTTGGTAAAGCAGTCACGCCCAAAAATCGGCACCCTGCAGCTACCTGTTGGAATCCTGACAAATGAGATCGTGCGTGCCATCAAGGTATGCTATTGGAGTAATTACCACGAGGTCGAAAAATTCTTTGCTGAATAACTAAGTCTTATTCTGAGACCTCCGGGCCACGTTGCTTCATTAGACAAATGGAATAATTGCAATACAACCTGTGCATGAATCTTCTACAAGTGACGTCTTCCAGTTGAGTGAAAAATTACATGTACCAGTGTATTGAAACCTTGTATTTTATCTCAAGACCAACACAAATTACTGCCTGAAAAGGCACTGTATTGCTTTTTCTTTTCCGTATTTTGTTTGTACAAACTGCATAAGACTTATACACGACGGAGATGTCGGTATGTTTAACTCCGAACTACTTAACGGATATGGATTAAATTTGGCATCGAGGTAAACGAAGTAGCCTTTCCGACTTACATTTCTTAGATCCTTATTTCATATTTACGTGCATGCATAATAACCACTGCCATCGGATGCCAGCCCATTTGCAGTTAAGTACATTATTCTTATCATCATCATCATCTCATTTATGCAGGGTATTTATACTTATATTCCTCAGACAAACTATGTCCCTAGAGAATACAGTGTTGCAGCTATTCTGTTGTTACTATTCATGGTGCTCATATCGCTAGTTTCAATGTTGAATCTATTGCACTTTTACATTAGTACTTTCCGAAGTATGTGTGCAGTGCCCAATATGGCTGTTTTCTGTAGTTCCTTGAATTCATGGTTCCATGGTACGTTGCTCACGTATTTTCTAAATGACTTTTAAATAGTCCCAGTCGCACCTATCACCTTTGTTTTTACATTCCACATGCGCTGTATTTCTATTGTAAGGTCTTTATATTTTAGAATCTTCTCAGCTTCCTTTTTAATCACATTTCTGTCTCCTGAAATTGCAACGTCTATTAACATACAT
>Ga0123354_10009786_pt1 | contig 14728 bp, 8 predicted proteins | sample TergutLab28metaG_2_FD_97872 | JGI IMG/M metagenome (GOLD analysis project Ga0123354, IMG submission 97872) | Labiotermes labralis P4 segment gut microbial communities from Petit-Saut dam, French Guiana - Lab288 P4 | ecosystem: Host-associated > Arthropoda: Insects > Digestive system > Gut ... | reverse complement strand
TGTGTGTGTGATTGCGTGTGTGTATGAGTGTGTGTGTGTGATTGTGTGTGTGTGTGTGTGAGTGTGTGTGTGAGTGTGTGTGTGTGAGCGTGTGTGTGTGTGTGTGAGTGTGTGTGTGATTGTGTGTGTAATTGTGTGTGTGTGTGTGTGTAGCTCTAGTTATCCAGCACGAGAAGCGCATGCACCATAATTTGTCATCTGTGGCGTGTCCGGCTCTACCATATTTTTCAACATTATCTCTTAAACGTTACGATTATCGGAAAAAGTCACTGCATATAAAATTCTTGTTTCGACTTTTTCAACACAGTTTGCCTTAAAAAATTTCTCATCCTATGAAGAATTCAACGACTTACTTTTATAAATGAAAATGGGTCTACTGTCAAGTGCCCGTTATTCCTGTCAGATTTTCACGAAACTTGAAATTTCATGAAAATTTGTCCCGTTGTAGTCGAGTTGTTCCATTTGGAAAGATGCAGGCAGGCAGGCATGACGAAGATAATAGTCGCTTTTGACAATTTTGCGGACGTGTCTAAAAACTCTACATTTTGCTCAAAACCTTTATTGTTATGTTAAATATAATTGTCATAATAAACAATTTCCCCCCCCCCTAAAATGCATTTCATGATTGTTTTTATAACGCAAGTCATGCTGTTCTCTGTGAGATAAGAATCAAATATTTTATACTCTTCAGGGAAACACTTGCAAAGACGGACACACTATCATATGCAGAGTGGTTGGACTTAGAAAGGAAACTGAAGAATAAGAAGGAATCTCAAGTTCAGTTACTTGGCACACTGTAACTGGATGTGCAACGGAACTCTGAAGAGGCCATTATCACATTTAAACGTTACACCATTTTTAACTCTTTAATCACCACTCTCTTTACAGTTAATGTTTCACTGCTCATCCAAAGAGACGGACACGAAAACCAGAAGCTTTGCGGGTTTTTTAATAACAAAGCAACTTCAAACGTACCGCCTGCCGCTAGTTGTCCAGACTGCAGTCTTATAACCACGTGACTTGCCAAAAAGACCAATATTTTTGGAGTTAAGCCGTCCAAGAACAAACGCTCGATTGGTGCACACAGTCTACGTTGTACTGCAGCTCTCAAACAAAAACTTCAAAATTTACCCCCCCCCCCCAGAAAAAAAAGCAGTACGACCTACGTTTTCAAAATACCATCTTAATGTGGCCCTATAAATAACAAATTCAAAATGCAGCGGAGAGGCTCATCTTACCTACCGTGTTGCTTATTCATTACCTTCCCTCGTTCAGTACTCACTGATTTACCTAGCCTCCAGTCTGTCTTTTCCAGAAGGACAAACGGCTCTTCTTACGAAATTTTAGAAGTAAAATTCTCTCACGCCCTCCCGACTGCAGTAACTATGCAGTTTCTCTCAATACAAACTCCTACTTATTTTCTTCTCTCTTTATTTCATTCTGGGAAGGGCCACGCATTTAACGTTATTTATACGTTTCTCATACGTCATAAATTTCACAATCACATTCTTTCTTCCACACGCCCCTTAACTTAGGTTTATTATAACACCTTTCTAGGCCTAATTGTAACAAATTACATAAAGTGAGTTTACGTTCTGTAATCGAGACATCCCCGTTGTGTATGTAACAGCAATAATAAAAGTAAAGGTAAAGTAAGTCAAAACACACTAGATTTATCGGATGTTAATGAACGACATGTTTCGGCCTACTTGGTCATCATCAGATTGCAAAGTTCTACGAGACTAAGTATTGTTGTGTGTGTGGCGGATGTTGAGATCTCATCATGAGATGAGATCTCAACATCCGCCACAATATACTTAGTCTCGTAGAACTTTGCAACCTGATGATGGCCAAGTAGGCCGAAACATGTCGTTCATTAACATCCAATAAATCTAGTTGTGTTTTGACTTACTTTACCTTTATTTTTATTTTCATTGAGTTTACGTTTTTACGTATCGTCTCCAAAACTCATACAGATGTTTCTGTGATCATTATACTGGAGACCTAAAACAAGATCTTGTTGTACAAACTTAGTGGTGCTCCTGTAGGTCGAAATCCCTACTACCTCTATAGTACAAGCTCGTACTACAGAAGCTGATATACGCCAGTCTGCTGGTGAAATTCGGTGGCTTTCATGGAAAACGAGAATTTATATCAGTCCGACATCCTAAAATAAAGTGAGCCAGATGAACCCAGCGTACGCTTTGACAAAATATTTCTTTGTGACAGTTTTAAAAATATCTTACCTTCCACGCCTAAGTCCTAACATCCACTGTTCTTCAAGCCAACCTTGCCCTTTGCATTATTCTCGATGTTATGGACCTGTTATTCATTATACGTCAGGCGTATCGTCCGAGAAAGTTTCATAGTTCTTTAATTCTTTGACTTCACTTTCAGAGCAAGGGTGAAGTTTTGTGAAGACTGGCGCCATACAACCCTTTCGCTGGACAGGTAAAATTACTGTCTTCTGAACTGTGAAAATGTTCTGTTTCAGAGATTAAGTACCAACGTTTCGGAAGAATCTGCTCTTTTCACGTTCCGAGTGTAATACTCGGTTGTCACACTTACTGTACAGAACGGCGTAGACTGAATTGCGGCCGAAGAGGTGCCTTGATGAATTCAGTCGTACGAAACTTGTCTCCTTGTTCTTAATTCCTTGAATCGGTGCTGCAGTAAGTAGAAGTAATTAGAGGGAAATGAAGCAAGTGTAGAGAATTTTATGAAATTATTTCTTCGGTAGTTATTGAGACCTACGCTTACTCTATCCATTCCCACAGAACTTAGGGCAGTACAACTTCATTCATATTACCTTCCTCTATCAAACGTCGCGGTAAATTCTACACAAATTTTTGCATTTTTAAGGACTGTTGTTCCAATTTTACTGAGATTTTCTATGGCTGTTGTAATTTTTCTAATAAATACAGGATAAAACCTAAAATTATACCATTATCTTTTATCCCACACCATTCCATTTCGTTATTTACTAATCGTGCCATCATTTGAAGATACATAACCGACATACTGGTAGAATTGTTAAAGAATCCACAAATCAAATTCAAATAAAACATAGGAAATATATTAAGTATTGTATAATTATTAACACTTATTCATAATAGCAATGATATCTTTAATTCTGCAAGTAAATGAACATAAAAAATTGAATATTTTTATTGTTTACTAAATGTCTCCTACTTGTTTACATTCAGTGAACAATACAAATAATCAATTGTGTATGTGCATTTATTTGCAAAATTAAATATATAATTGCTATGCGAAAATGCACGGAATGGAAAGATTCATGACTCAGTCATAATATTTTTAGTCAGACGTGGACAAAAGAAATGTTTTCATATATTTCAGCAAAATTGCTGGAGGACCAGTTGGACAAAAATAACTGATGTTTCGAGGAAGGAGTAAGGAGAGAGTTTTAGACTCAAATGTAATATCCAGCAATTCTGGAGACCAAGAGAAGGGCGAATATTAAAAGCAAGGGACAAATTCATGCTGATCTACTTGCTTGCTATCACGTGATCTATCTGTTACACATTTATTGTCCCAAGAAGTACGTGAATCAAGAAAAACTATTTCCTCGAGTTTAAACAAATTTACAACAATTTTTTTCGAAGAATGGCCATACATTTGATGACCAAATGAAAAGGCATCATGTCCATAATGAGTACATTTCCTACAAAAGATTTTCAGCTGGCCTACAGAAATCTCATAGCTAAGAAGAACTGACGGTGTCAGAACACTTGCAATACTATCCTAATTTGGTCCTGTGAGAATATTTTGTTTTCCTGAAATAGACATTTTTTGAAAAGATAAAGTTAAATCACCTGAAAAAAATCCGAACAACGTGAACACACACAACGTAGGGGCCTTCAGAAAGAGATTTCCTCAGACGTTTCCAGGCAGGACAGCAAGGTTTTTATGTGTGCCTAAAACTGAATGTGTTCGAGCCCTCTTCGGTCCCATTGCACTTAGGCTTTGTGCCTTAAGTTAACAGGCAACTATTTTGAGGGCGAAAATTTTCCACAAAATTTAGTGACTCCGACTTTTTTTCAGGATCAGTTATTTTATTAATCGCATGTCGAACAGAAGGAGCCGGGAAGGCGCAGTCAGTATAGCGACTCGTTACGAGCTAGACGGTCCTGGGATAGAATCCCAGTGGGGGGCGAGATTTTCGGCACCAGTCCATACCGGCTGTGGCACCCAACAAACCTCTTATAAAATGGGTACCGGGTCTTTCCCGGGGGGAGGGGGGTGTAAGGTGGCCGGGCCGTGGCGTTGACCACCCACCCCATCTAGCGCCGAGGTTAAAGAAAGTGTAGAGCTATACCTCTACTCCCCCATCTGGGCCTTCGTGGCCTGTTCTAGGGTGAACTTCACCTTTTACCTTTACCTTCATGTCGAACAGACGTGTTTGTAGTGCTGAAGAATGCACTTATGTCGTTGGAGGATTCTAACCCTAATACCAATTGCTGGCTTAAATTTCAGTGAAGGTCATTTTATGAAATAATGTAAAATGTCAACTTGATGTAACTATGTAATTTTATTGATGTATTCTTAGCTCGACATGTTTCGGGCGCATACGCCCATCATCAGGAGCATTAGATGTTGAGTTGCAGCATATGGTTTTCTGCACTGAGTTTTTGGATGGGTGGTGGTCTTGAGAGCCGCTGCGTGGATCGTGTGTAGGGTGCGGATGGTGCCGTGCAGTCGAACAGCACCATCCGCACCCTATACAAGACCTACGCAGCGTCTCTCAAGACCACCATTCATCCATAAACTCGGTGCAGAAAACCATATGCTGCAACTCAACATCTAATGCTCCTGATGATGGGCGTATGCGCCCGAAACATGTAGAGCTAAGAATACATCAATAAAATTACATTGTTGCATCTAGTTGGCATTTTACATTATTTCGTGAGGAAGATGCACAGTCAAACAACCCTCAATTTTTCAGGTCATTTTAATTTGCAGCAGTTACTGAAAGGAATGTGTTAATATATTTCCCAGGCCCAAGATGCATCGCGATTAATGTACGGCTGTAATTCTATTACTGCCTTCACAGACAACATTCTCAACAATTTTGTAGTATAAAATAATTTCACAAATAATGTACAATAATTACCAGTGCTGCCGGAAGTCTTTAACGTGTGTACCTGAGCGTATTAACAACTTTATTTCTTCATGAAAAGACTTCGTAATATCAACGGCTTTATAGAATTCTGTTTTGGTATCTGTCAGAGAAGGCTGCAACGTGGCCGGTTTCGAATGTAAATTCGTGTACCAGAATATATTTTGGGAAGCTAACAGTAATTCGACTATTAATGCAAATCAATGCAATTTAGTGAATCCGAATCTTCATTACCTTGTTCATAACATCTCACCTTTTGAGAGAACTATAAAGAGAACGGAAGGCGTCTGTGTAATGACCCTTTTACTAGATCGTACTAATTGTGGTAAGGTGTTAGCGAGGTGGAAAGAACGTGTAGGGAATGGATTGTGGTCCAATATTGAATACCATGCCGACATTTGCCTAAAGGAATTGAGGAAAACGACGAAATATCTAGGATAGAAGATCCTCGGGGCGAGACTTGATACCTGAACATCTACGATACGCAGCTGGAGGGTAACACAACCGGCCGCGACTATATATTGCTGTAATATAAAAAGGGTAAAGTGTTCCCGTTACAGGCCCGGTGTGGCCCAGAGAGGGTAAAGTGTTCCCGTTACAGTCCCGATGTGGCCCAGAGGGTGGGTAGAGGTATAGCTCTACTCTTCCACGACCGCGGTACTAGAAGGGGGTGAGTGGTCAGCAGCACGCCCCGGCCACAATTTACCCCCGGGAAAGACCCGGTACGCATTTTACAGGAGGCTGGGTGGCCCACAGGGCCGGTCTGAACAAGTGCGGAAAATCTCGTCCCCACCGGGATTCGATCCCGGACCGTCCAGCCCGTAGTCAGTCGCTATACCGACTGAGCTGCCCGGCCCACATTGCTGTAATATAGTCAATATGAATACAACAGCCGAATATAGAAAGAAGTAAAGTACCAGGGTGGGATGTAGATGGATATGGCGCCGTATAGTGCCCAAGGGCAAGTTTCGCTTGTGATGGTGCTGAATGTCTGGGTTCTACTAGCAGAGATTTATATCTTCTGCCGGAAAATTTATCAGACCAATGTTCGCTGCAGGACACGCATTTTGCTGATGTAATAACAAAAACAACACGACACTGTCATCACTTCGAGCACAGTGGCTTCGTTTCATCGGTGGACGTCCTAGTGCTGGTCCATTGGCCTCTTTCAGGCCCTAACCGCTTTGTTTCGCCAACATTGTGCGTCGGAATAAAAGTGACACACATTTAATGTTCAAGTTTACTCTCTTATGTGACGCCGTGCGCTGTCGTAGAAACACACCAACGTTTCGGAGGAAATTACTGCCTCTTTAAAGAAGGCTCATTTGAAACTTGGTATATTCTACCAGATTATTCGTCATCATATCCCAATCCCCGTCCCTCAGAACCTCGAATCTCACGTTATTAGATGTTCATTTAAAGGCGCGTTTACAAAATTGCGAAGAGTGACTTTAGCTTAGTCATAGCTGTTCATCCGTCCGTCTATCCGTCCGCATGGAACAATTCGGCTAGCACTAGACGGGTTTTCATGAAATTTAATAAATGGGCACTTTTCTAAAATCTTTTGCGAAAATTCCAGTTTTATTTAAAAAATGGCAATTGCCATTTGCCATTGCCACGGCGCACAACGCACATACATAGCCAGGCCCAGTCTGAACATCATACGACTCACACAATACACATGACATGCTGCCACAGCACCAACTCAACATAACGATGTAAATCACTGAGTGTTTTTAAACTATAACTTTAGCAAGGAACAATGTATGCTCCCTAAGGATGATCGTATGATCGAAACATGTAGGAACGTTTTAGGTGTTTTAATGTGATTTTAGATCATTAAATAAATATATGTGCATTTGTTGGTGTATTAATTAAATTACAGAATGCACGGTGCAACGACAAAGATACAGAAAGAACTATTTACGCCCCTTTACACACACACACACACACACACACATATATATATATATATATATGAAGAATGAATGAGCTATATATATATATGTATATATATATATATATAACCAATTCACTCTTGTTTAAGAGAAGTCTCCAGGTTCTTTTAGGCTTAAAAGTTGTATAAAGGCTAAAATTTAAGAGAAATATTTGTCTTTTTCCTTTCTTTAGCTTCTAAATTCGACGTGCACTTAGCAGCAACTGCACTTTACACAACAGAAATGCAGCAGGTTGTGTTCTGACTTACATCCTTTGCATGCATGAAAGACGTGTTACTCTGACACCTCCGTCGTCTGCTGCTGCTGCTTCTAGCGCAGTTATCCCCACGCACACAAAGTACATAGATTCATTCTTATGTTAAATACTGGTTTTCAAGAAAGAAAAAAAGTAGTAATGCTTTAACTTGCATATTAAGTAGTTAGTCTCTCTCTTGCAATATGGGAGAAAAAAACTGGCAGAGATGTTAGGTAGGGAAAAGACCTGATGGGTCATTGGCCACTTATTGGCTGAACAGAGTGCTTGAAACAACTGCGTGGAAGACGTGGAGATGACCACGGGTGTTCTGATAAAAAGAAAATCTATAAATTACAAATAAGACAAAACACGATGACCCGTAAATCATTGTATAGATCTAGAATTTCATCGCAGAGTGGCAGAAAGTGAAACAAAAATATTCAATTGGAAAACTGTAAATCCTGACGAATTTTGTAAGAGTTATCACCAGTAAAAAGAGATTACTTTCAAGTATCGTAGCAGCATACAAAATGACGGCAGAGCAGAGTTATTATTCAGGCGCGTTCTATAAATAAGGTGGTGTCATGACACGCAATAAAATATTCCTCCATTTTACTCTGATTACGATGATTGCCTTCTCATTTATTATATACCAGTGCCTCTCTTGACCCTTTCCCTTGTAATCCAATTATTTCACACTCCTGCACAAATTTTAGCCCTGTGTAACCTGTACACTAACATTCAGTTATTTCATATAAACCAAAATCAAACGCTTTGTTTCGTCGACAACATGAATGTACTAATAATTAAGACTGTACTTCGTCAATGGATCTTTATCGCAGAGACAAGACTATGACTTATTTTCTTTCAAAAGCACCAAAAGAACCACAGAATATTACTGCAGTCATTTTGAATTATAAAACAATAATATGACAAACGTATGGCTAACACTGCGTTCCTCAGACCTTGACAGAACAGCGGTAACCTGCTGTGACATTTATAGTCTCTGAACGTTTTCCTCGTGAGTAAGGGCATCATGTAATTTTCACAACAAATAGCAATTATTTTCCTACAATTCAACTGGAATGTGTTCGTAATTCAGACGTATTGCACATACTGTGGGCTAGGAAATGAACACAGCCCTATTATTAAACACAATTCGGGTGAAAAACATTGAGTCTGCAAGCTAAAAACTTTTTTGTACAGAATTACCCTAACATTTCATAATCAGATGCAAATGATGCAACAGACACAGGCAGAACATTTCGCTTCTCTGTCACAACAGACGTAACTCAAGACAAGTGACTTAAACACACAGAAATAAAATGAAAAGAGGAAGTCTTTAATTTCCATTCGCGCATACCAAAGCTATATAACAGTTGAAAAATTGTTTACAAAAACTTGTACTGGAAGGATGTGAGAGAAAATAGAATGGAGGATAATGGCTAAAATAAAAAAAAATAAGTACATTGCAATAGATAGTATTGTAGTTTCGCTTGAGGGCCGGGGCGTTGAAGTCACGCATGCTGGCAGAGGTGAGTCGGTTGTAGACAGAACAGGTAGCAACAGAGAGAAACTGGAATTTCCTTCCATTACTTCATTGTTTCCTTGAATATTTTTGGCCTCTGGAATATAACGCCGCGCATTTCGGTAGACAGAGAATTAATTAATTTTCGGGGGAAATTGCGTCACTTTTTCCTGTTTCGTTCTTGACTGCCTACCACGAGAATGAAAGTAGCAAGTTTGTCAGAAATTGCAATACTTATTCAAGAAATTACACCGGCGTCACACAGTTGCTTGACTAACAAAGCAGCCATGAAGTCAATAACGAAATAATATCAAAATGATTATTCTTTCCTAGGAAAAGATTCTGTGTACTTTGGTACAGAAATACCTACGTTTAGGAGAAGCGTGGGGACTGTATCTTCGGAGAAGATGAACTGCACGGCTTCATATCGCACAAGACCATAATCTTCAGAGGCACAGCTGTGATAACAGACAATCTCACTTGTTCCTTTTCCCTCGTATTTCTAAACGCTCTGCCCGTTGCTGATATTTCTAAATCATTGTTTAGCGTCGCACAAGTCGGATATTTTCGTGTGAAAAGGAGAAGCTGATGTCCTTATGTCAATTAAGCACTACTGTCTGAAAACATACAGTCGAGTTGAGTTTCAGCTCCACGTATTCTTAACTTCGACGCTAGATGGAGATGAGTGATTAGCTTCACACTCCGAACATTTTAGCCTTGCGGAACGAACCATTTACACCCAATAAAAAAAATTGTGCCCCAAAGTATAATTGGAGATTTAGGAAGAAAAATAACATCTTGCAACTGCCAGGAATATAATCCTGAATTCCAAACCTTCCAGCTCATAACCTAGTTACGGTACCGACGGAACTGGTGGGTTAGGCTGACTGCTGCAGAAAGAAGGGAACAGACGCTACAAGTCTTTTAATGGTAAATAAATTCCTTGTTTTTGCAGAATGTGTCTGTTAATTACCGTGTTCACGAAAGCCTGCCTCTGGACCGTTACCCAGAATCACTGATCCAGCCATTATCCTCATCACGTTCATTCACACCTATTTCTATATTATGTTACAAATTCCCCTCTCCCTCCTTTCTCACGTGCCCTCTCTATGTTCGGGATTTCCAGTTAAGGTGATCTCAGACTTTAGTTTGTACATCCCGTTGTGATCAAAATTCTGTACAGTCATTTAACATTCTACACTACACGTTTCGGCCTTTTGGCCATAATCTGTTATATCAAATCACAAAACACTAGGGAGGAACGTTAATCAGAATATTAATTTCAATCACAGAATAAGCTTGCACGAACTGCACATCTTGTGTTTGCTGTATATTCCACCCGTCACAACCTGTTTAATTGAGTTGCATAATTACGTTTCGTGAAAAGAAATAACTAACGAAGTTTCTTCAAATATTTGGTTGATATTTAACGGAAAACTCTCATAATAACAAGGAATAAATACAGTTCTCGTTAATCTTACTATTGCACTCCAAGTTTTGAAACTATAGGAGGTGCAGCAATGTCATTAAATAGCTTACGTATCGACTTCTGTATCAACATTTTCATGCGACATGTTGTCACTCAACTGCACTATGGAAGATAAAGTTTTAACTAAGATTTTATATCTGAATAAATACATCTGCCGGTCCCAGTGGCCGCGCGGTCTGAGGCGTGGGTCTGCGAAAGGAGTGCGGGTAAAAATCCCGCCGTGGTGCATGGATGTTCGTCTCTGTCTTGTGAGTGTGTGTGTTGTCAGATTGAGGTCTCTGCGACGGGTCGATCACTCCTCCAGAGGAGTCCTACCGAGTGTAGTGTGTCCAGTGAGTGTGATCGCTAAGCTACGTAAAGGGAGACCATGACCCGAAATCGGGTCCAAGAGCCACAAGGAAAAATAAAAAAAAAAAATCTACAGGCTAAAGGGAATATCGGAAACCACTCCAACGACTGGAAGGCACAGTGTTAGCTACAGGCCCTATGCAACAACAGTTATGTCATTCAGACGTTTCGTTTTTCGCTCATAAAGTGTACTAATTATTGCGAATGAAACCCACAAAAAAATTTAATGTCTCAAAAACGTGCCGACCCTAAATGCCATACATTCTAAGTAATAAAAGGTAAAAGGTAAAGTTCACCCTGTAACATGCCTCGACGGGCCACAGGGGAAGTGGAGCTATAGCTGTAATTTTGATTAATCTCGGCAATATATGGGGTCGGGTGGTCGACGCCACGGCCCGTCCGCTTTACCCCCCGGTAAGAAATGTTGCCAATTGCACAGGAGACAGAGTGGCTCCCACAGCTGGTCTGGACGGGTATGAAAAATCACTCTCCGCCTCCACTAGGTTTCGAACGTCCATCCGTCCAGGCTGTAGCGAATCGCTATACGGAATAAGCTATCCCGGTCCACCATGCTAATTAGTACTGCAGGTAACACCAGCTGCAATAAATTATTACACGTGTGTTTCCAGCAAGACAAAAGTTCGATAGGCATCTAAACCCGAAGAAAATGCAGGCAGATAAAAAGTGAATTAACAAGTTCCAAACAAGTCTGATGATAAACCGGTTACATTTAAACTTCAGCAAGTGTCAAACCAGCATTATTAGGAATACAGCGAATTTATTCATTGTCCCAACATGAACTTAAATCGTTATGGTTGCACCCTGTATTGATAATATAAAATTGTTTATTTTTCCAACTAATGCACACAAATTATATTAAATAATTATCAAAACATTTATAATTATAAAAGTTGCTCCAACATGTTTCGGTTTACATAAACCATCATCAGGGAGCTACAGTCTGTGCTTAACTAAAATTACATTTCTGGTTCCAGTATACATGTCGTTATAGATATTTTCAGTGTCATGGCCGCATTTGCGGACAAATAAGGAATTTGAATTTAAATGATGAAACTGCAGTCCTCGAATTTGACGGCTGCAAATGATTCGGAGAAAACTGCAGCAAGTTTTTCCGAAACTTCCGTCACCACATATCGAACTACACATCCCCAACTCCAAAAGACGGCAGCTAATATTGTTCAAGGTCATGAAAATCTCAGACCTTAAAAATATATACAAATGGTTTTTGTTAATGCATTTTTCACATTAGCAGGATGGAGGCTTAAGTGGGAAAACAGTAACAAAATGGATCTTTAAGAAAATAGTAGTGAGGGTGTAGGATTAATTGAACTGGCTTAGAATACGGCTCAATAATGGCTGGCTACTTGAGCACGGTCATATAATTTCGGGTCTTTAAAAAGGAAGGAAATTTGATAATCTGAAAGTTTCTGTGACTCTGCTCAAGAGAGTTACTCTCAATTGCTGGATTTACAGGACGAAGTATTCTTCACCGATATTTTTAAAACCGATGAAGCCAGACCGTAATAGTCATGGTATCCGAAGCAGTTGGCTCCAGTATGGCAGAAAAAGGATTAATACTGATAGACGAATCATAATTTCAAGAAATATGTAACTCTTTGGCGATGTATTGTTACAATAATCTGCATTGCACTGTCACTTGTCTTGCAGCTACCTCCACTGTACAAGATTTTCCCCTTTCCAGTACCTTCCAGTTTTATTCTGGCAATTCTTCCGTCCCTGCGTCAGTTTGTCATGTCATGTTCATGAAGGGAACATGACGTGACAAAAGGGTCCTTGTCACCACGGCATGGCGCATCCTCTGGTTGCGGATGGTGGAAAGACCTCCAGTATGGAGGGTAGCTGCGAATATATTGAATAAGCAATTGCGGACAGCCAACAAGGGATAGTCCTCCAGATTGGGTGTTGGGCGAGGTGTTGACAACTCCTCACCGTGAAAACTGTCTTTGTTGCGAATCATGAACACTTGCCTCGGACCTGGACTAATACTTTGGTACGACCTAAGCAACGAAAAAGAGACATGAAATTTGGTAAGTGGAATGTTAGTAGCAGGTTCACTTACAGCAGCAGCTAGGGAATTAGCAAGATATAAATTAGATTTAGGGGTGTGCAGGAGGTTACGTAGGATAAAGGTCACACGGTAAGATCAGGGGATTATAATCTTTTCTGATAAAATCGAGAAGAATGAGATGGGTGTGGCATGTAGTGCGTATGGGGGAGAGAAGAGGCGTATACAGGGTTTTGGTGGGGAAACCTGAGGGAAAGAGACCACTTGGGAGGCCAAGGCGTAGATGGGAGGATAATATTAAGATGAATCTTCAGGAAGTGGGCTGTGAGGGTATGGACTGAATCGAGCTGGCTCAGGATAGGGACTGTTGGCGGACACTTGTGAGTGCGGTAACGGACTTGCGGTTTCCATATAATGAGGGGAATTTCTTGACTAGCTGAGAACCGGTTAGCTTCTCAAGAAGGACTCTGCTCCATGGAGTAAGTAAGTAAGTAAGTACGTAAGAAAGTATGGAGGGAAGATATCTAACGTATGTAGGTTTGGCAGCAGACGGCCTACTTGAATCCACACCAAACGTGTTCATCATTCTTTCCATAACCCAGTGGTTTCCAACCTTTTTTCACTTGCGTACTCCTTGACAGCCTTTTTCCATAAATTGTACCCTTCATATTATCTCCGCCACTCACCATAACGTTCAATTAATTTCACAACTTTTGACTTGTATCTTGCCTTACACTGCTGACTTATGTGCCTTTTTCCGCCATTATTCACTTTTTTTCGCGTACCTCTAAATGTCCTGGTTCGTACCCCTGGGGGTACGCGTACCCCAGGTTGGGAATCACTGCCCTAACCCAAGTGCAGTTCCTCTCACCTCTCTGGCCCAGTCCTACAGGTAGCAAGAAAGAGTTCAGTGCAAACAGAACCCGTCCTGTCCAGGGAAATCAATCACAATACCCTTCTCACTCCTTGTGAATAACAGAACAATGAACCCTTACTCTTCAGAGTTGCCAGCAAGGAAATATTTAATGGAGTTACTCGGTAAAAGGAATGAACTAATAAATGTCTGAAGGGTTGAATTCACACAAGTTTTGTGCTGGAAAAAAGTGACAATGGACAAAGTTCTCTCCAGCACTTCAGTCTCCTCCTGCTAAGAACCCTTCCAACACTGTTCAGAGTTAACCTATCAACGAGCTACGAGGGGGTGGTGATAAGTCCTTAGCCCGACCTACTTCCCGATGTCGTAGGACGGAATCGATAGTGTCGTTGGAAAGAGAGGACTGTTCATGTGCCGAATTACAAGTCTTTTTTTGTTACAGAGGCTGAAAGGAAGCATGTCAGGCGACGTGCGCGATTTCAACAACATGGAGACGCGAGCTGTCCTCAGTTTTTTCCTGCAAGGCAAGACGCCGAAGGAAATTCATGCCATTCTGAAAGAAATATTAGGGGAACATGCGCCATCGTATGCCACCGTCAAAAACTGGGTGGTCCAGTTTAAACGTGGTGATTTTTCCACCTGTGATGCTCCTCGTCCTGGAAGACCCAAAAGAAAGACCACCCCGGAGATTAGTGATCAGATTCACGAGCTAATCTTGGAAGGCCGCCGGATTTCGGATAAATCAATAGCTGAGCAACTGGACATCTCACTTAAGCGGGGTCGGTCCATCATTCATGAAGATTTGGACATGCGGAAGCTCTCCGCGAAGTGGGTCCCGAAATGCCTGAACTCGGATCAAAAACGTCAACGGTGCCAGTCGTCTGAGCAAATTTTGGAATTTTTTTCAGCGAGATCTAAATGATTTCCTGTTGCGACTGGTGACCATGGACGAAACCCGCTTATATCACTATGGCTCTGAAATAAAGCAACAATCAATGGAGTGGCGGCATAACGGCTCATCCAGTCTCAAAAAATTCCGTGTGCAAAAATCCGCTGGAAAAGTTCTCGCCTCGATTTTTTGGGATCAAGACGGCATCCTCCTCATTGGT
>Ga0123354_10009785_pt1 | contig 14729 bp, 9 predicted proteins | sample TergutLab28metaG_2_FD_97872 | JGI IMG/M metagenome (GOLD analysis project Ga0123354, IMG submission 97872) | Labiotermes labralis P4 segment gut microbial communities from Petit-Saut dam, French Guiana - Lab288 P4 | ecosystem: Host-associated > Arthropoda: Insects > Digestive system > Gut ... | reverse complement strand
GCCCCTCCCCGAGGATAAACAAACCCCTCCCCTCCCCCCCCCCCCCCCCCTCAATCCCACTTCTGGAAAATCCATTTAAATATTATCCTCACATCTATGCCTAGGTATTCAAAGTGTTCTATTTCCTCCTAGTCTTCCTGCCTCCCATATGTGCCCTATGCCCTGCCCATCTCATTCTTTGTGATTTGGTCACCCAAATAGTATTTGGTGAGGAGTACAGATCATAAAACTCCTTGTTATGTAGTCTTTTCCTTTAAATTATGTTGTCCTTCTTAGGCTCAAATGTCTTCCTCAGCACCCTATTCTTGAATGCCCTCAGCCAACATGACTCCCTCAAAGTTAGAGTCCAGTTTTGACACCCATACAAAACAAGAGGCAAAATTGTGTTTCTGTATGTCTCAGTCTTTATATTTTTGCATAGCAAACTGGAAGACATAAGAGTCTGCACTGAGTGATAGCAAGCATTTTCTGGCTTTAATCTACATGTAATTTCTTGATGCATGGAATTTTGATTTGTTAGGTTTGTTCTCAATTATTTGACCTGTTCTACCCTCTCAAAGGAATAGTGCCTGTCTCTGTGTTGTGATTTTGCCCTGCATTCTGGTCTCGAGACATGACAATGTACTTGGATTTTTCAGCATATTTGTAGCAAGTAGTTTGAAAAAAATGTTGTTTTGAAGCCAGAATAGTCCAAGTGGCCTGATCATTGTGTGTTGATTTTGAATATAAGCAGCAACAGTTTGGAACTGAACATTTATCCTTTGGAACTAGGCTAGTATGCTAAGCACTAGATTATTATAGTTTTGAGGTGTATTGCTACCAGTGCTGCCGCCGCCGCCGCCGCCGCCGCCGCCGCCACCACCACCACCCCCACCACCCCCACCACCACCACCACCACCGCCGCCGCCGCCGCCGCCACCGCAATTCAGTCACTTGGTGAATTCCCACCCCTGACAGTAGTTGTCATCAAGGGGATGAAATTCAAGTTAGCATGTACTGTGGGGGGAGGGGGGTGCGTGTGCGTGTACATGTGCATGTCTTACTCCATCTGTTCCCACCCCCCTCTCAATGTCTGCCAGCTCTAGACTATAGGAAAGAACACTTGTATGTTGGAGGTACAGGGAAGTGTAGGAATGCTATCCTTCAAATATGTTGATCACCAGTACTGACACTGCCATAGCCACACGGCCCATCATATGACATAGGTTTCTGAAAGTTATAAATTGGTTTTACATGTATGCTCGAGTGTAGGCTGTTAAATAAACATTATGCATCATATCAAAAGGCTTTTTTTTATTTCTGATAAACTGAGGTGTTCTTTTGACCATAGAGAACAGGTAGCTGTTTCATTGTGTGTTTTAAATACAACAACAAAAATGCTGTGTTTTGTTCTAGCTGGAAAACAACATTCTGAAAATTTACATGCTTCTCAACACCCTTACTCTTACCTACAACCACAATGATATATATTCCTGGATTCTTGCAAGTTTCAGCAACAGTTATGATTCACAGGTAATAATTTTGCCATCAGTCTGATCTGTTACTTCTGAATGTGAAGAATGTTTCACAGTTTCCTGTCTTAATGGATGAATGTGACAGAGTTGTGCCTGAATTTACATTTTTTATATCTATATAAGTTATAAAATGTAGGATGGGAAATTTTGTGCAGTGTAATTTTGTTCTGTGAGATAATAAGATTCTCATAATTACTGTTTCCAGGATTATGCTGTCGATTTTCGGGTAGAAATTCCTTTTAAAATCCCACTGTGTTTTTAAGCCACACTAGTGGTATCCCTAACTGGCCTGCCATATACTAAAAGACACAGATGAGCACATTGCTGGGATACAGGGGATATTGGTCTTCATTGCCTTGTACTAATAAGGGATATATCTTTTGGAGTTACCCGCTGCCTCCGTATCAAGTTATAAGGTTAAGCCTTGTGAGAAAATTCAGGACATGAACAGGACTGGGGACCGAGGATGAGCAATAAGAGATAGCGGTCCAAAAGTGGGGGGCAGAATATTGGTGGTAGGGGAATGTGGGTAGGTGACAGATGGTTAGAAGATGGGAGTTGAGAGACAGGGTAAGAATAGTTAGGATGTAGGGGACAAGAAGAAGATGAGGAATAGGCAGCTGATGGTAAATACTTGAAAGTGAGCAGTGTTGGATTGTGGCTAAGAGTCAAGGAAAAGAGATGAGGAAAGGATTTTCATATGATGGGGGGACAGAACAGTCATAGGATCTGGGGGGGTTGGAAACAGCAAGAGGAAGAAGAAAGAGGTGAAGGTACAAGCTTGGAAAGTCGTTGTGTGCTGATCTAGCATGGGTAAAAATTGAGGAAAGTAGGAGAGAAGAAGATTTTTAGATGGAGAGCAGAAGAAAGGTGTTACTCTTCAAGCTTTGATTAGGATTATTTTTCACTAATTAAGTATATGACTGTCTCCTGTTTCATTGTCTCATGTCTGCAGGCAGCACCACTTTCTGTCACATTAATTTGGTGAATGTTGGCAATGACTCATGTAATTTTGACAATTATCCATTTTTGTTAATTTTGTATATATTTAATGGTGCTTACAGTCACACTTGTGTAATATGAGCTATTTTTGGCCAACTCATACATATGTAAGTTGAGTGAAAAAGTTCTCCCGTTTCTGCATCTGCTGGTTTGGTACAGAGCTGCCTTTATCACAGAAAATACAAGGTCCAGTTTCTTGTTTGTTTCTGTATGTAATTTTTTTGTCATTTATGATTAATCATTGCCATTGTCATTGTCATTGTCCCTGTCACTGTCATCTTATTCATATGTACATATTATAGGATGTTGTATTTGCAAGAAGTGACTCAGTATAGAGTTCAGTAGTGATTTCTTCTGAATGTGGTAATGAATGTTCAGCATAATTTCAGGGAATTTTAACTGAGTATCGATCAAGTTGCCAAGGAGAGCCTTCTGCTGTGGAATTACAGCTGCTATCTTATATTATCATGCTGGTACCTAGAAGTTTCTTTGTTGTGTGGAGTTGTGTGTTAAAGAGTGGTCTGTTATGAATAGAAGTAATTGAACTTTAACTTCTAGCCAGTAAAGTGATATCAGTTTAATTCTTCTTGCACCATAGCCACACTGATATAGAGACCCACCCAGCCTCAATCTATGAATTCTGGGAGCTATTATCATCCAGAGTTAATTAAAGTGGCCTGAGCATGAAGATGGCGTCTCACCACCCATCTTTTGCTGAGGTCTGGAATACACAAAATTGTACCTCATCTTTTCCTAGCTGCCTTTGTAGTTTGGTTTTTTGGCACAGTGACAGCTTTACCATTTTGACTGAATTTATACATTTATGAGTGTTACAGAATAATTTACTGGTTTACAATATTGGAAGGTGGATGTTAACTGCCACATCTGGTCCATTTGTGAATATCTACAATGACACTATATTTAAATGCTACTTAGTTTCATAACACGAAACTTTCAAACCCCATTAATTCTGATAATTTATACATTTTACCCCACTCATGCACATTTGTGCAGGAAATGGAGCATTTGCTGGATGAGGCAGAGTCTGTACAGCAAGAGACTGTGGATTCTACAAATAGTTGGTTGGAAACTCTATCAAGTCGATGTCAAATAAAAGGCTTTGTAGATCTGTGGAGTGTGTCTGCCTTAATAAGTCTGTCCAGTGATGCTCAATGTGTCTCTGTTGGCTTCAGCCATACCCATGTGAAGTTACATCTTGACCAGCACTCTGAATTACAAGGTAGTGTACCTATCTGAGTACTGTATTCTAAATTTATTTGTGCATTTACATTATATTTTATGGTGTGATTGAGTTGTTATTTATGTAACTGCCACAAGGATCTCAACATGTGTTTACAATGTTTATACACATATAAGGCAACCTCCCCTTCACAATCTTGAATGTTTAGGAAAATAGTTATATTCACAGTAGCTGGGTTTTTATGTCATTTTGTATTTGCATGCTTATAGTTCTGGAATTAAATAATCATCATAGTTAAAATATTGTAGTATTATCATAGTCAAAAATTATGGGAACATCATTGAGTTATTGCCGATGCTTTTATGAATAGAAAAAGAGTTGTCTTCATGATCTTCCTATGACAGGATATCATTATCTGTTCCATTTACATTATTTGATACAGTGCACTCTTTCAACCCCCTCTTGATGGATTCTGGTGAAGTTTCATTCCATATTATCTTAATCCAATGTCCAAGCAATGCTTCAGATGTTCTTATGTTTCTTACTGTTGCTGCTGGGCAATTTCCATGTGACAGCCCTTCGTCATACAGGTCGTGTAGTCATCCTTTTGAGTGGTTGTTGGCTACCATATCAAGAACCTGTATCTGAGAGGTCATACCTCCTGGTGTGGTCACTAGATCTATATTTAGATAGAAGTTAGAGTCTTCACTTTCTCTTTAAGTGAACCTTGAAAGCTTAAAAAAACTAGTGCTTGTTTTGTTTTCCAAGGAGCAGCTGGTTTTCTGTCCCATACTTCTCTCAATCATTGAAACATGTGTTGTTATATCATCTACCCTTGCTCGTTACATTTAAGTATCATTCCAGTGGGAAGTTTTTGTTTCACAAGATTATTATTTTTTTCCCCTCCCCCAGAATAACAAATGGTGTTAGTTGCCTGTGAGCCAGAACTGGAAGTATTGCAGTTACTGTCAATCAATTTTTCATGTCCTCTTGTTTTAATAAGTGTTGTTTTTGACCCTTTTGTGTCAGTTGCAATGTTGGTTGGCATACTAAAAATGATTGACATTTCATCTGCATTACTTGTTTGTCCTCACAGGCAGTCATGTTTTCAGTGCCTGTAAATTATGTTACTCTGGTACATTATAAATTTTTTTGGTAGCCTATAGGAAACTTTTGTGCTAATGTAGTTCAGAAACTTAATATTTTACAGTGTGTCACTTATGGTTGCTTATGTTGTTAATTTTTGAAATTCTATGACATTTTGAATAATGCTATCCAATTGTACAGTATTATTTATGCCTTATAGCTAAAATTTTGTTGTGGAGAATTTTTAAGTGTAGAAATTTCTCTGTTTGATGGATGGGATATGATTATATCCTTTTTACTGTTGAAATATGTTCTGTATATGTGCAGAATATGGAGTTAAGTGGAGTTTTCTGAAGTTTCTGCTAGGAGGCTGTCACTGGAGTGCTGAGTTGCTAGTTGAATCCCTCTGGTGCCACCTTGGAAACTCTTCACTAGGATCTGACACACATACGTTGAAGAAGTACCATACTTGGGGCACTCCTGTGTTTCTTGGAGTGTTTCTGGTGAAGCTGTGTACTCAAGGCTCTAATAAGTCTAAACTAGAAGCAATGCTGGACACTGTTCGTTTTGAGTGGAGTCCACCATTCGGACATTTCATCACTCAAGGTTTTAGGTAACAGAGTAGTCTCAGAATGTCTATTTATATAGTTTTACTTACAGATTTGTAATGGATGTATGAAGAAGGAGCAGATGCTTAAAAATAGCTTTGTTACTTATATTTAATTTGTATATTTTGGAGGAAATGATTGATAGAAAGATTGCACTGTTTTTTAGGCCAAGGTTTTGAAACATCATTGCCAATTTTATAGAAGTTGCTGCAAGGAATATACAGCTGTAGTGTTTCTTGCTTAAGAAGTTTCTCAGCGGACCAGTGGACAAGAGATTCTTAAAGGGTAAAACATCTCACAATGGATATTGAATAGTGTATTACTTGGTTCATTGTGACATAGTGATTGAAAGTGCGGCGCCTTGTATGGGTTAGGGTATCAGTGAATGACTGCCATTTCAGCAGGCTGGTTGTGTCACAGGATGGTCATAACCCTGGGCATCATTGTGTGATGCCTTTTTATTTTTTAAAAAAACTATAAAAAGGGCTGAATGGTGGTGGGGTGCATGTGATATAAACCATTAAACTCAAGGTAATGTAAAAAGGAAGTTTATTTTAACTTTTGTTAGTCTGTCAATTTAGTTCACTTTTTATGGCAAAAAGATGCCAGGATACTGTACTGCATTGGCCTTGCTTCTGTAAGGCAATTAGTGAATGATGTAATTACATTTTCCACACAGGTATTAGTGATCTTTGCTGTTTGCAGGTGTATATGTGAATACAAAAATGCAGTAACTAGGAGTCATTGGTCTTCTGAAGAGGGTGTTCCAGCAGTTGTAGAGGCAGAAACATCCAAGACTGTGGTTGCTGTGAAATATCTTGAATCTTTCCATATTGGTGTGTCGTTAACGAATGTGAATGCTTTTTTTATTGCTGATAAAAGAGGCAAGTATACATGTGTACATTGTACACAGGGTGATTCATAACTTCAGGAGTTTATTCCTGATGTCATTCCCAGTTGCCAATGTCGTATAAATTTAGGTCTGAATCTTAAGGAGTATGGAAGTACTATACTTGAATATTAAAAAGACGTTAGAATAAGTGAGCAAGTGCTGACACCAAGTTGTTTTTGCTTAATTTGCAAACAATACTCAAAGTGACATATCCTACAACATGTCTGTGAATTGATTGTGTAGCGCATTGGGATTTGCTATCACGGCAGTTATAGCATCCATAATGCTACTGAACAGTATGTCTTGTGTTTCCACTTGTTGCTGGTACATCAGATCTCTCTTGTGGCCCCAGAGATAATAAATCTAGGGGCTGACATTTGGAGACGAGTATGAGCAATGTTACGGTCCACGACAACTTACCCATTGATCACAGAAGTTAAAATGAACATAAATTTTCAACCGTGTGTATTGTGGCAGCTGAGGATGTTTATTTTGAACACTTTATTTAAATTTAGCAGTAAAATCTTTGCTGGTTTCAGTTTATTTCCATTATGTTTTTCATTTTTCAGCCTGGCTAGTCAGTTTTAGGGATGATGTATGGAGATAAAAAAGTTATTGAAGCCTGCTGGAATGAAGTACTCTGAACTGATTAATAAAAGAGTACTTCATACAGTACACGCACATTTCATTTCACCTGTACACTTCATATAGATCATAACTTTTGGGCACTTCTATAACTGATAGTTACTACTGGCTATCTCGGTATTAATTTATAAGTGGTGTAGCTATTGTGTGAACAGGTGCAAGCAGCAACATGCCACAGGTATACCTACAGTGTTTAAGGCTTTTATTGTCCCCTAGTTCATATGCTTTGTACTTTAATCTTGAAGAGTATGGTGCAGTCATATTCACGGTTAAGAATTTGTGTGATCTTGCATAGGGTCTGGAGGATTAGTTCCCCAGGATGACCATGGAATTGCACTACCACGCCAACCAATAAAAATTCTTAATTATGTTTTAATTTAAATAATTATTTGTGTGATGTGTGGTCTGATGGGATGACTGACCAACTGCTGACTGTGGAACCCAATTAAATTTGGTATGGGGAGGTGCTTACATTATCCTAAGGAGCTGCATGACTAGGCTTGGGGTTACTTAAGTCTCATATTATTTAGTTCTTGTGAGGTGGAGTTCTCATGTGAAATTAGTTCTTAGATGCATGTTCTCATGTTAGCTGTATTAATATTAGTGCCATATTAGTGTGGTGTAATGTCATTCCATTTTTGTCACTTTTTGATTAAGTAATCATTTAAATTCAGTGTTGTCTACAGTCAGTGAGTGGTGAGGAAGGTGTCGGACTAAAGTGGGCAATAATTATTATTAGTATCATTACTATTTGTATTGCATGAGAGACCTCACTGTATACGTCAATTGTATTATGTAATAAATTCATTTCTTGGACACTGCCAGTTGTTAGAAGAACCAAAGACTATAAAAATGATGCTGAGATCTGCTTCAGCATTGCTCTGGATAACAAAGCCCTTTGCTCGTATGGCAAACATGGGGAAATCCTTCGACTGAAGTGATCTTTGACATCCAGTGCACATTGGCCAGAAGTTAAATGTGATATAGTTCGCAGAAGTTGTGAAAAGTGCCTATGAGAATCCTCATGCCTGTCTGCCCGTCCGTCACTGCATGTATGGATGTGGCTCCCACTGTGCAGATATGTGTGGCATTTGATGTTGGAACTTATGTTAAAGTCTGTTGATGGATGAAATGGGACAAAAATATCAGGCATTTGACATTAAAACCGAAATAGGTTTATGTTTTTGACGACAACATAAAATCCCATGTGATTGGTCCCTCCAAGCTATAGGTATTGCGCTGTGAGGAAAGCTCAGGAGATATAAGCAGTTTAAAATATTTTGTACCTCAACAGCGATTCTAAAGAGAATGTATTTTTACATTTCCATGACTCTTCTTGCAGTTTTTATGTGTATTTGCCAGTCACAAAAATCACATTGTAGACTCAACATGCCTGTCTTTCTGTCTGTCTGTCTGTCCACATGTATCATCTTGGTTCCCACGAGACAAATTTTTGGGAAATTTTATATCAGAAATTGTTATTGAAATCTATGAAGAAAATCCAAATTTTGTTGATGTACATTTCACACTTTCGATAGCACTATAATGTTGCAATATGATTGGTCTCTTCCAGCTAAACATTACTAGGGTATTAGGACAGCCATGGACGTATAAGTATTATGAACTGTTTTGTAGCTAAACCATACTACAAAAGAGAACACGCCGTCACATTTCCATTGTAACACTTCCAATTTTTGCATTGTTGACAGTGACATGTAGCACAGCAATATGAAAGCAACTAATTGTTGCATTTCCGCATTTCCATTGCAACATTGGTAATGCAGATGCACCAAAATGTTATATTGTATGTACATTGCCTATCTTGTTTATATTATGTGAATGAAAATTGCATTCTTTCTAGATTGGTGGCTGTAAATGTTTTAAATCCCTCGTTACGATTTGGCAGTTAAAATGCTTGTGTCACAGGTTGAAGGTGCATGGTCCAGTCCAACACTCTTGACCCACAGGTTAAATGTTACAGTTATGTCGCAAATACTTGTGTCACTGGTTAAAGTTTCGCATTTGAATCCCTAGTATTTGTGTCACAGGTTAAGTTTCACAGTTCAGTCCTCTTATTGGGGTAAATTTTTATAATTTTGTTTGCAGTTTATGTGTATGCAGTATTGTTTTTTTTTTGTTACTTTTGATATATACAGTTGAACTTCTTTCAGTTATCTTGGTCTGGGTGACACCTCAGCTGTAGTGTTACACATTAAGTGGCACCAACTGATTCCCCATAAGGCATGTGCTTTTGTGCCTTGCTTAGCCTGATGCATAAGAGCATCTACCACATTTATAGTGACATTGCCAGTCGTCAGTTTCAATAGAATTTTTCCAGCAGTAGTCCATTTGTGAGAATTTCAACCCTCTCCTTGTCCTTGAGCAGACAAGCCCTCTACTCTTTCAGGTAGCTACATAATTCACTGTGTATGTGAAGTTGCTGAATGAATGAACCATGCATTTTCATTTATTCATTTTCCAGTTTGTATTATGGCAAGAATTGACTCGACATCCATTGAGAGTGCAACATCAAAATTATTGATGTCTCTTGAAGGAGCAAAATTGGCTTCCATATGTCCAACTGAAAGCCGTTACACATGTCTGAGGTCTGAAGAATTGAAGGTAAGTCCATTGTAATTTGTCTATGTAACAGTACAATTATTCTTGCTAAATTTGGTATACCCAAGAAACTACAGGGAGTATAGTTTATTGTGTTGCTGAGTACTGTGGCTGTTGTAGAAGTATAGGATCACTATTTTATCTGACAACAATTCACTGCCTGTCTGCTTGTTTAGTGTCTTAATGTTGTCCACTCTTCTAATCACTTGCATGTTTGGTGGAGTAGTGATGGGAAGAGACACATGGTAGTTTTCAGACAAGTAAGGACCTTGTAGTATTCATAGGAAGCCTGCATCTGCCAGGAATGTGGAGTGTGTTTTCCTCTGAAATTCAATTAACTTATTTTACTGAAGAGTCTTGAAGTGCCAGCTGTTGCCTCTAAGCAGATTCTGCACCTTATTTGACACATGACATGGATCTTGTCATGCAGTATTAACAGTTTGTCTCTAAATATTGCCATGCATTTCTTTTTGCAAAGATCGTTGATTGTTTACGTGTATTCTGTTATTCTGTGTCTGTATAGAAATTATAATTGCATGGATTGAAATCTGAAGTTCTAGGAGTCCACAATCTGGATCATCAGCTGGATGCTGGATGCCTCTTGCAGTCCAGTCACTGAGAAATTTTCTGTTGGGGTCATGAAATTATTCTGCCTGAAGTAACCGTACATTTTCTCCTCTGTTAAATCTCACAGAATGGTCTTAATCCAATTCAATTGTGTGAAATTTTTTGTTGATTGTGGACACATGGGCTGTGTAATTTTGTTTGCACTCACTGCATGCCAGATTCTGGCTCTAAGGTCATACAGAGGAAGCATCTATTACCAGTTGACATGCTGGCATATCTATGAACACTTCAGATCACAGGTTGTACTTCCTGTTGTGAATTGTTTTGGTTTCTCTGGTGTCTTCATTGCATTGTTTAAAAGCTTTTATGTTTTTGGTCTTACTGTATAGTAGAAATCTTGATGGAATTTTTCCCGAGATAATCTTAGAATGACTTTTTCTGACCTTGGTTATTGCTGTTCATTTATATGTTTTTAGTTGCTGTTTGCTCTTCTTTGATAAAGCCAGTTTATGCTTTTATCATGAAAAGTTGAATGTTGCAGTTCTGTTCCAAATTAAGTTTTTTTTTTTTTTTACCCTTTAGCCATTTTGTAAGGCACAAGACTTCAGCTTGCCTAATGGTGATGTGTTTCATTTTAACCCCTTCTCTGCTGTTAACTTGTACATAATTTATTTGCTTTGAATAATCAATTTGTGTCACTATTTTAGAATGCAGAGATTTTAATGCTGTATTTGTAGTTTTTATGTTTTGCCGCATTGTTCCACATTTAAGTAACTAGACAGCATGACATGGTCCAAGATTGATGTTAAAAACATTCCCTCAGGAACATATTCCACTTTTTTTTTAGCACTGAGAACATATTTATGCTATGTGGGATTAGCTACATAAGTTGTATAATTTTATTTCTAATTGACTGCACTGTGGTGTTACAGGCAGTTGTTGGGCATGTAAAGTCGGCAGAGCTGAACTACGAGCACAAGAACTGTGATCTCAGTGTACAGCTGCGGGATGAAGTGCAGGCTCAATGGAGTACCAACTTGCATCTAAAATTGCTCACACTCATTCAAGAAGTCAGTAAATTTACATCTGGCATGAAAGGTGTGTGTAGATATATGAAGGAAATAATTTTGGACTTGGAAGTTATGGGAGGATAAATAAAAGTTTGAAACTCTTAATCCTCCCCAGTCTTAGCACTCACAAAACACAAAATAGAAGAAAACTTTGTTTTCCTCTCTGTTGTTACACATACATTTTGCAAACACGTATCAGAGATTGGTATCATATTCTAGATGGGGAAAGGAACAGTTGTGCCATTTTTTTTTACCATTGCTCCTCCTTTGTTTGTTATACAGTGTGTTACACAATAAAGTAAATGAACTGCATACTTTAAAACCATATGGCTCTATTGCCATAATGGTCAGAACTTACCATGTAATTTAGAAGTAAGATATGATGATTTGTCATCCTGTGAACTGTGTTTAATTTACAGCTCTTGCAGGTTTTTCTGAGGAGTTCAGTAAACAAAAGCCCAGGAATCGCAGTGCAAATCATAAGAACTTGCATTTGCAAGTGAAGGGTCAAGTCAGTTTTGGAATCACAATTTCTTCTAGACATCGTATGGATTTGGCTTCAGGTTTGTGTGTTCATAAATGTTATTTACCTATGTAATAAGTTTTATAAAAAAATGTAGAGGTGCTTGTGTAGGTATGGAAAATGAAGTCATACATGGGATGTATTTGAAATTGCAAAGATTGAAATTAATTAAGAAACAATTTATATTCTTACATTTCTTTCCACTGAGAGATGGGGATGAAGCCCCACACTCATATTTGCATATTCTTGACTTAAATAGCAGTTCCATTGGCATAAGCTGAAAATCTTCCTTATGGGTGAACTGTAACAATGTTGTCTTACAAGGCCTAATGTTGTTAAAGTGAAGTAAAGTTGTCATGTTGTTTGTTATGAAGGTATATGCTGGATCCCGTGGTTTACGGTAAACCACGGGATCCTGCAGGTAATACAACTGTATGTACCTTGTCTAATACCGTTATTTTATATAGCCTGATGATGACCCTGTAGGGTCGAAACATGTCGCTCAGTTGATAGTTGCATAATAAAAACATTGCACCACATTGTTGTGTAACGACGGTCAAATAAAGAATATTATGAATATTTTCTTTTTGAGACACATTTCTGCTTAACAGAGCTACTACATAATTAGAATACCGCACAATTGTGAAGGAAGAAGGAAGGACAGTTAATCACAACTATATCTGGTGGTATCTTGCTGTATAATTTATTGAGACATGTTTTGCCTTTTTTCAGAAGGCCATCACCAAACACTGTAAAATACACAAGGAAAGATTGTCACATATACCACACTGAATTATTGCTTTTCAGTGTAGTTGAGTTCTCAACTTTCACATTGTTGTTGGCGATCATAGAGCCGAAACTTTATACAAACAGGAAATAAATGGTCTTAATATATATTAGACCAATATCTAGTATGTCTGATGAGCAAGAATAGCATCATCTATGGTAAATGGACCTCGAGGGGAACAGTTTCTTATTTAATCAGAATTTTATCTAAGTTGAAGTTTAATTTCCATAAATATAGTTATTTTCTCCCTTTTTTAGTTAATGGGTATTATATTCTGTAAAATAAATTGTTTATGGATGTTACATAGAAATTTTGCTATTGTATATATGTAAAATTATCATTTTTTTGTGCTGAAAAGGAGTTTAGTTACATTCGTAATATTACATGGATCTTGTATAACATACGTAACTATTAGGCCAATTTTCACTTGCATTTTTGAGGAAGTACTGTTGGAAGTGAGATGGGGTGTGCTTCTTCGACAATGAGAGTAAAGATGGTCCAATAGTTATGAAGGTTATATTAGATCTGTATAATATTATGTAAGTAAGCAAGCTCCATTTGATTATATGAAAAATGTTTTTTTCACTTACATACAATAACAAAATGTCTGTATTAATGTCTGTAATAATTTATTTTTCACAATGTAAAATAACCATTAACTAAAAGAGGAGAACATAAAAATATATATGTGAAAATTAAACTACTACAACTGACATCCTATTCCAATTAAATAAGAAGTAAGTCCCAGTTTCTATTCTTAAACCTTTTGCTTTTAATATTTTCCTCTAATAATCACTTTATAGAATTTAAATTGAATTACATTTCCAATTGGAGATTGTTCCCCTTGAGGTCCATTTAGCATAGATGATGCTATTCTTGCACATCAGAAGTATGCAGTAATGATCTTAATATATTTTAAGATATTATATTTCCTGTTACTATTCATAGTTTTAGCTGTCTGATTACCAATAACACTGTAAAAGTTGAGATCTCAAATACATGGAAAAGACGTATTTTAATGTGGTGTATGTGATAATATTTCCTTGTGTATTTTACATTGCCTGATGATGGCTTTTTAAAAGAAGCCAAAACATGTTGCAATAAATTTACGGCGCGACACTATCAAATGTAGTTGTGATTGGCTGTCTTTATTTCTCACTTCATTGTGTATGTATCACAATGGGATGTTCTACATAAAAGTGCTACACAATACACACTTCATGACTTGTGTCAGTTATGTTCTTAATCAAGATACATTTGTACTAATTGGTATTTGTTTTCAGTTTTATATATTTTTTTCTTTCTTTAATTTTGTTTTACTTTTTCCAGTAGTCCATGAAAATATTCTGCTCATATTTGTGTGATGGTCAGGCCTATCTTTGCAAGACAAATTTACCCTCATATTAGAGGAAGTAGAGTACGTGCAAAAACTATATGAACAGAATGGAGTGAATATTGACGTATACTATTTTTCATCTCTAATATGCACTAGGACTTTTTCCATTATCACTAAGTACAAGCACTTAGAATGTTTTGAAAGCGGTCTGCTTTCATCTTCAGGTGAAAACGCAGAGTAGTGGGTAAAATGAGTGATGTTCAAAACCAACCATATTATGCACAAAGCTGCATGCCTTGATTGTCTTAGTTTATAATTACAAAAATGGGTTTCTGTTGCCCTCTCAGTAAGTTCAGTGTCCTTTGACAAGCAGAACAGGGAGTTAAAAGGCAAAATAACAACTCACACATGAACAGGTCGAAAATTAATAATAAGACTACCATATTGCACGTAATAAATTCCACTGTACACTGTACCAAAGGCTGTATTCAAGAAAGCTGGTCACACAATTTTATCCACTAAACACTGCAAGATAGACCCTCTTCAATCTACAGGGTGCTCTAATCAAAATAAATATATGAAGAAAGCGACTCAATACATATATTTGATTTTAACCAGTTTTTAATTTTTCTCTTACTTGAATATTATTCCACTGTTTGTAATTCTGGTTATGGTATCCACTGCTCATAAAGGAGAGGACTGTACTTGATACACTTTCTGCTATATGTAAACTGAGCAACTACGTGATGATGGCCGTAATAATTGGCCAAAGCATGATGCAGTGAGCAAAAAGAATATATAGTGTTCCTGTTAGTCATGTTTGTCTGAATATACGAATGAGCAAAATCCAGATTTTACTGGTTCATTTAAACATGGTGT
>Ga0123354_10009784_pt1 | contig 14730 bp, 13 predicted proteins | sample TergutLab28metaG_2_FD_97872 | JGI IMG/M metagenome (GOLD analysis project Ga0123354, IMG submission 97872) | Labiotermes labralis P4 segment gut microbial communities from Petit-Saut dam, French Guiana - Lab288 P4 | ecosystem: Host-associated > Arthropoda: Insects > Digestive system > Gut ... | reverse complement strand
TGTGGTCCATCTGAATCATTATACATTTGCTATGATGTGATGTAATAAACTGTTTCATATCCGGTAAGTGCTGTGTCTTTTACACGGGCGCTATGATGTTATTATGGTTATACGGAATAAGTTAATGTTAATGTTACTGTTGGACCACTAATACTGTACTTGATCTAATACCTGTAACTATAGTACTCTTTATCATTGTTTTAACTTTTAAGACTTGCTTTGCAAATATGACTATCTCCATATCCCTATGGATCTTGTAATCCAGTCTGGATCCTTGGAATGCAAATAAATGAAATGAAATGAAAAAGGGAATCAGCATGAAAGATGGCGCAACTTATAAATTCCGTTATTTAAGTCACTGGCGCCCTTTAATTCGTGTGTCTTTAATCACGTCACTTTTTTTTCGCATATGAACATTGATTATAAATAAAACTGCATTTTACTCACCTATCAGCGAGGCTGCCCCAGAAAGGTGCAGACAAAAATTCGATAAAAGGCCGGGACCCTATCAGCAAACCACACTGACCAGGGTTTATGCCCATCTGCTTGAAGTAGACCCCCATCAACGGGAATAATGAGCCAAATGCAGAGTAGAAGAAAAAGTAAAATGTCTTGACTGTCAGCAGTTCGGGATCCACAGCTCCACATAGAAACTCGATAATGTCAGAGCGACCGCGAATCTTGTGGGTGGATTCTTTCGGTTGCGGGTACTTTTCCGGGTCCACATCTCCTAAAGCTTCAGGGTCCACCCTAGGACGGATTCCCGGCGTTGTCATTGGAATGCGTTGTCCTACGTAACCATCCTCTTCACTAACCATCCTGTCCATCCCAACCATTGTTACTGCCGCTCGCTGGGCTCCTAACAGGGCTTGAGAAGAACTTAGCAAGAGTGTAAATCAATACCGTAGCTGTCTACCCACAATCCCAAGAATGGGTCAGGCCAATACTAGATCAATACCTACACCCACACTTGTTTCGGAATCCTTGTAGATTAACACCTAGTCTGCTTCAATTTGTCATTTTAGAAAGGAACGTGAAATAATACATTAACTTCGGGGATTACTTGCTACCAACCAGTTAGTAATCTTACGCATTCACCAATATACAAGCATGACAAACCATAGAGAACTTTGTGTTAAGATTCCAGTAGATATGATTGAGCGCAACGGGGCGGCACAGTTGAAGTGACTGTCTTCCCGTTTAGTATTTGGAAATACAAGGAATTAAAATATAACAAACCATAATTTTGCTCCTTATTTTAGATAGGTGTGAAATTTGGCTTGTCATATTAGTAAGCGGTTCTTAAAGAGAAACAGTGGGAGTTTGTGGACTGGCTTCATGTTGCCCATTATAGGGAACAATGACGAGCTGATCAGAGCACCTGAGTTCGCGTTCAATAAACTGGGGGTTTCTTGACTAAATAAGCAATTATTAGCTGCGAAATCATTACAATATCATCTGCAAGGCGAGCATAAATTCATTTTAGGTGGAGGGAATTTCAAAGTAAGCATGTTTTACTCGACACCCCCTTGACGGAATGTGTTGAAATTTGACGTGGATATAACTTCACTATTGAACACACTTCAGCAAATGAAGTTGTGATGTTGGAGCGACACTAGCGCTACTTCATAATTAAAGTGTGGAATATGACAGGGTTTTCCACAGGTAATTTTATTTGGTACGATAAGATGTTGGCTGCAGTGAAACTTTGCACATGATTGTAATCCATACCTGAATCGCGCAGGTGCTGCGAATTAAATGTCATCGTTCTGTAATTTGTTGTTTGCAATGTGTAATGTATAATCAATTACGGAATCATGACAGTTGCACATGGTAAAATAATCCGAGTACAAAAAAATTTATTCCACACTCCCATATGTTTCGGCCCGGCTAGACCAATTGCACGGAGAAGAATTAATGTTGGTGGAAATTACTAATGTTACGAAATTGTTATGTCCGTAGGTTAACTGACTTGTTAAACATTAATGCACTAAAAATTGTCACACAGTACTTAAAACTTTAGTGTATATGTTATTACTGTTTAAAGAGATAATCGTTGGGTCAATAGTATTGTAATAAATTTGTACAACAAAATATGTAGCCCTTTATGCTACCAGTATTATTAATTTTTGTTAAAATGCAAAGTTACATGCAACATTCTTTATGGATTTAATATTTAAGAAGTCCATTCCACTTTCTCTACAAAAATAGTTTCAATGGTTGTCCTGATGAGGACAAATACAAATTAAATAATTCCTTATAGTGTTTTCTGGCCGCAGCGCGTGGCTCTCAGTCATATGTAGTTTGGTTACGTGACCTTTGCAAAGAAAAGAGCCATGCCACAGGGGTTCAGTTGTACGAACACTTGTGCATTATGTTTCTTTCTTTCCCGTTGCTATTGCAATCGCAAGTGCACATAGCCTAGGAGGTATAGCCCATGGAATTGTTAAGGACCAAATCTTGTTATTTAGTAATCAGCATCATCATCCGTCACGAGTTAGGCCTTGCTGGACTTGTTTCGGTCTCGTCTAAAAGTCTCTTCGAAGGTCTTCCAAGTCGTTTTCGTCCGTTCGCCTAATGTGTGGTACAAGCAACTGGCTATGGCTAGGAGATTGAGTCACTGAATGCACAGCCTAATACGTGAATATGCCTGTAGGAAGAGTTCCGTGAAACAAAAGAGTAACGTGTGGTCACAGATGGTTGACTTTGTCTGCCGGTATTATTCCGTGAATCCGAAAACGTTTTACGTACGTATTTTGGCGTAAAGTGTGGATGGTTAGGTGATTACTTTTTGCTCCTTCAATAATTACTGAATGGCGTAGGCAGTGTTGTACTTCCGATGTGTTTAGGACACAGTAATTTACGCCAATACGATACTCCGTTATTGAATATTTTTATTTTGTCAGTGTTTATCTGCATTTTCAGGTTCCATAAAATATAGGAAAAATGGCATCCAGTCTTTCGAAAAAGGACATTGAAGAAATTAAGCCATATGTAGATAAAACAGTACAGAAGTTTTTGGGTTTTAGTGAACCTTCGTTAGTGACTGCAGCATTGAATTGCCTTACGTCTGGGTATGACAAGCGGAAAACCTCGAGTAAGTACATTGCAATTTAAGCTTAGGGCGGAGAACAGTTGTGGATTAACTGTAATGGAAGAATAATTCTCCAGATTATTATGAAGCGCATGGCTAGACGATTAAATGTACGATTCGAGGTTTTTATGGCAGTGGAGTTATATTGTGGTCTGAGTGTGGTGCGGTGTAGTCTGCTAGGTACCAGCGCTAGACCGATGATGTATTATGTGTCCTCACAGTGTTAACTGCCAGGCTACAGTGAAGTGTCACAATAATTCAGTGAACGTTTCAGACATTAACATTTGCATAAAATCATGTGGCGTTTGAGCAGCCATGGTAGCTGAGTCAGTGTAGTAACTGGACTACAGGATGGACAAGTGGGGTTCAATTTCTGGCAGGGCCAGGGAATTTATCGCCCACATGATGTCCCAGTTGGGCGTGTGGCCCACCCCATTTCTTATCCAGTGGATCCCTGTGGCAAAGCAGCCAGGAGATAGAGCTGTACCTTCTAGTGTTGAGGTTAAGAATACATAGAACCAGGCCTTCACTGCACTCTCTGTCTGCATGACATGGTGCTTAATAAGCTCAAGGGTACAATTACTTTCACTGCCTGTCATGTAACTGAGTTTATGTTGGTTGTAAATTAAGAAAGACAACATCAGAGATGTGGAATCGGGTAAAATGACTGTTTTAATTTTATTTTATGTAATGATGCTGTCAGTTGCTAAGATTACTTGCCATCAATAATATGTGGGTGAAGTATGAGTCTGTACCATTGGTGGAATGATAATGACAGCATAAAACTAAACAACTCAGAAAAAGACTTGTCCTGTTGCCACTTTTTCCACCACAAACCCCATATGGACTGCCCTGGCCTTGAACTTGGGCCATTGGCGAAAGGCTGACAACTAACCACCTGATGTATTGATGGGCTTTTGTGTGCACAGTGATGAAGCTTCAAGGTCCATGAAAGCTGGGAGTTTCTCAAGTAGCTGAATATTAACTTTCAAGAAAGACTGTCATCTGCTGTGTGGGGTATAGTCAGTGATAAAGAAGACTCCCTATATGCTGTGCATTGTTTTGTGTGTACTGCCGGAGCTAGAGATATCAGTTGTGGAATGGTGTAACCACATCACAGAATTGTCCACAGGCATGAGTAACTGATAACAATATTTCTGAGTTAGGAAAAGATAATTATATATGTTATTGTTATAAGGAGAGTAATGTTACATTGGATCTTAATGATGTAACATGTATGGATGTGGATTTGATTTGTTGTCTCACGATTAGATCCACTAATGGGATCTTGTGTGCATAGTGATGAACCTTGTGGAAATCGTGGAATAGCTGGGAGTATTATCTTCCCAAGAGTATTCTGCTCCATGGAGTTGGTTATTATTGTTATTAACTGTAGTATGTTTATAAGAAATTTATATAATTTCATCCTTGGCTGCTGTGTTGAATAATGTTTTCCCATTTATGCTGTACATATATTATTTAGATTTGAGGTTAATCATAAATTTTTTTGACATATAAATATCAGAATGGAAGTAGTTCCCATGGGTTACAAGTAACAGTTCTGTAAATATGGTGATCCTCATAAGGTGACTTCGTAGTGCTGAATTAGATTTTTTTTCCCCCAGATAAACTTGCATCTCTGCTTGATGAGAAGAAAGCTACTAGACTTACAGAACGTATATTTGAGCTAGCTGAAGAATTGAAGTCAGCTCAGCGAGCATCTCGGAAAAGACATCATGAAGGTGAGCCAAAACAAGAAGATAAAGAAATATCAAAGAAAGCCAAGATGAAACCTAATGTGGAACCTGAAGTGACAACTATTCCAGCCCCAGGCAATCCAAGTCCTGGTCAGCTCACGACATTGCAGGTAAAGACTTATTCAATGTTATGTGCTGCAGTTAAAGCTTTGTATTATGGTCTGTGTCACATTCGTGGCTTGTGAGTGCCCTGGTAATGTCAAAAGGTGGAGGCCTTGTCAGGAGGGTAGTGCTATCTGTGATTTAGGATGGCTGATACAAGTTCCTGCAGCTGCATATCTGTTTATATTTTAAATTTTCTGTGTTTTACCTTTGCCAGAGGAGAGGGCAAGGAAACAGATGCAGATAAATTTACAGTAGGTGTGGTCTTGAACCTGGGCCTGTGACATGGAAGTCTCATAGACCTCCACATTACTGTATAGTAGTAAATTAAGATCCTTTAAAGACATAATTGGCTGTTTCAGATAAAGGAGATGATGGCAAATGCTCAGAAGATGATTGAGGAAAGAAAGCGTGCACTAAATGCTCTGCGAGCAGATGAAACTCCTCCCGTTCGTAGTTTCATGTTTCGCAATGATGATGCCATTCCAATACGACCAACTTTATATGGATTACCTCCCACTGCTTTTCCATCACTGATGCAGCGTGGAGACACAGACAAAGCCAGAAAAATTGCTCAGCTTCAGGTAGGGAATCCAGATAATTTTAATACCAACTTGTTTAGAAAGTGAGTTACTATATGGTTGTACAATATAAACCACGAAAATGCACCTTTTCTAAACTAATGTTTTAATTAATGATGTATTCTGCAAGTTTCATACCTGAGGGTTCATCTTCGGGATGACGGTTGTCCATACAGCTATGGTATATTATGCTTTACATGCTGAAATTACAATAAAAGGCTTTTATAAGTTGTATTAGTACAAAGTATATGAACTTTTTACATATATCAATATGAACATAAAACATAGTAGTTAAAACTTACGATATCAATATAAACATATAAGTGTGAGATTATAAAACCATAGAATGTTATAATTTCACATTTATACTTTTGTGTATATATATATCTTCAGTTTTACCTGCTGTGTTTTATGTTCATATCGATTTGCTTAAAAAGTTAAAATATTTTATACTTAGATATCTTATAAAAGCCTTTCATTGTAATTTCAGCAGTAAAATGTACTGTACCATATCTGTATGTACAACCGTCTTCCTGAAGATGAACCCGTGTGTTTGAAACATGTAGAAGACATCAAACATAAAATTAATAGTTTAGAAGAAAATGTGTTTTGCTGGTTTATATTGTATAATTATATTACAAGGCATGGTGGGAAAATACATAAAATTTACTGTATGATGTTACATTTAATGTATGCGAATATCAGCAGTATTAATTTTTATGCTTTGTATTTAATGACATACATTTATGAAGCCCAGAGCTATTGTAAAGAATTGTGTTTATCTTAAAATTTCACTTTTATCACCAAACGGTTCTGTGTCATTAATGATGAATCAAAATACAAGAACTGTTTATTAGCTCAGAATTCCCAACAAACGTAAAAGCTTTTTAAAAATTTCTTTCCTGCCCTGTTTCAGGCCCAAATTCAGTCCAAGCTTTCCACAGGCATGTTAAATCTGCCTCCTATACGACCGGTTGTTCAAGACAAACCCACTCCATTGATTTTGGATGATGAAGGCCGTACTGTAGACATCACAGGCAAAGAAGTTCAGCTGACTCATGTTGTTCCAACACTTAAGGTAACAACTATGATATTTTATGGAACAGAGAACACATGAAAGTTTTCCTTCTGTTGTTACTATATTTTGCATGATAGAAGAGGCTTATGAAATGGACATTACATATCTGTGCAAATGGAAAGAAAAAGAGCATATATGGAAGTCAGAATGAGTGAAGCATTATATAATTGTGCCATAATGTGTGACTTGCCATGTTTGCTTATGTGATAGTTCTATTCTGTGTGAATTTCCCATGTAAAGTTGAGAATGTGATTAGTATGTGGGAAATTTCAGATGAATGCACAAGATGCCATGTTGAAATTCGTTTTTCTCCATATATGTATATATAATTTTCACTACAGATTTGGCAATTGTCGATATGTTTTGCACGATTCCTTCCAGTTATGTTATGCATTCACTGCTGTTTCAAAATGCAGGCAACAAATAAACATGTACTACATGCCTGTATGGATAGATGTTTGTTCATTCTAATTATCACAGTTTTGTATTGTTTTCTTATACTCTAAGAGTCAAGGCAGACAAAGTTAAGGTATTTTTAGTAGTGTTTTTGTGTGAATATGTAAACTTTGGTTGATCAGAACAGTTCTCAGTCCTGTTTACTTGCTGACACACTTGTTAAAACTGTTGTGATTAAGCACCGTGTTAACACATTGTTCTTGGTGAATAGTTACTGATACCTATTAATACATATTTACTGATTTTCACATTATTTTATGTACCTGCTGTTTTCAAACATAGTTAAGATTCTGAAGAAGCTGTCTGAGCACAATCTTACCATAATGTTTATGTCACTGTTAAAGTTTTGCTCATTGGAGTGATATGTGTATAATGCATAAATAACTTCATCCAGAGGCGTGAAGTGGTAAAATTGCACCTTTTAATCTCTTTTATACAATACGAAGGAAAGTTTAACATTCATAATGACTGACTTGTGTGAAGTTGAAATGTTTGAGATCTTTGTCTGTATTCTGATTAGTTTGTTTGGAAGACTGTTTCCTTACAAGAAGCTTATTGCTGTAACTAAATCATTTTATTTAGGCTAACATTCGGGCAAAGAAACGAGAGGAGTTCAGGCAGCAACTTCAGGAGCGAGTAGTGGAGGACCTGTCTGAGACCCATTTCTTTGATCCACGTATTGGGATGAAGTCTGCTGTCCGTAACAAGAGGGCACTCCGGTTCCATGAGCCAGGCAAGTTTCAGCAGTTGGCCGACAGAATGAGGATGAAGGTATGTGCCAATTACTGATGATGCGGTTGTCCAGGATTGAGGTATTGGCACTGAAGTTTAGTATTGAACAGTTGGCTGTAAGAATGGACATACATTTTATTGATAATTAATTATAATGAACTTTTTCCATTGTAAGAGAAGAATAATTGGCTAATATTCCCTTCTTTGATTTGATATCTGACCCAAAGTGTGATAACATGTACTAATGCTTGTAATGCTCCGAATGTTTTTACTAATTTGCGTATGAACAGAGTAGAAAGGATTGTAGGTAACTTTCTTTAGACAACACATAAACAAATCCTTTACCTGGCATATAAATTACAATACAGTTGCAAGTAAAGGGATACTGCAATAACTGAGTACCCAGATAATGCATTTTTCCTTTCATTTTGCTGTGGCTTGTAGTAAAGGTGGGGATTTGAGTGTATGTTATCAAAGGAGGGTTATTTGTCATCATTCACACTCTGATGGTGTACACATAAGGAAAGTGAAACAGTTACTATTTATTGTAATGTACAGAGCATGCCATCATGCTTGGTGTAGGACATCAGTTGAAGAAAGGGAATGTAATGTGTAAGGTAACAAGGTGGGACAAGCGTGATCAGTCGGAAAGAGAAACAAAATATTGTTCATTTGCGACAAGAGTGTCACAACTCAAAATTTGGCATTTTTTAGTTATTGGTGTAGAAAGAAACGTTTGCAGATTCACTTTAAACAGGTATAGTGTAATAACACAGTTTACAAAACTCGCCGCTGGAGAGCAGTTGTTTCGTCGTTGCACTCATAGAAAATTATAGCACTTCAAAACTATTAAAAGTTTCTCCTGAAAAAGCACAAATTTTGAGTTGTGACACTCTTGTCACAAATGAGCAATATATCTTATTCACCATCGTGCATCTTTGTGGGTAAACACAGAAATGTGTTGGAACCTACAAAAGCTATGCTATCTTGAAGTACTGTCAGAATATACTGAAGAATATGGAAGTGGTGGAATCATCTGTTGTTCCACAATCCTGAATGCCCACATAATGCCATAACTGATTTGGAATTGGGTCAATGGGCTTTAAGTCATCAGTCTGCTGTGTCTTCCTTCATTCTTTATTGTTCAGTTTCTTGGTATCTGTTTTCACTTCTTGATGTCATCCATTACTTAGTTGAGTCATTATGTTCTTAGTTGTTTGGGATCTCTCTATTCCATAATATTTATTACATAATTAAAATTTAGAAACATTTTAATTCTTATGTTGACCTAGCCATCAATTTTCTAATTCAGGCTGCACATTGTGTCAACTCTTGCCTGTCAACATTTTGTGGTAGTCAGCTGGACAAGATACACATTGTTTACTATAAAAATGAAGCCTCAATATTGATGCATTCCTGTAGGTCTCTATGTTAACCTGTTTGAAAGTCACTCACTCTGAGTTACATTACTAAAACTCCTCAGAAATTGCTCTTCAGGTGGAGCACCTTGTATGAAGTGTGTGACATGATCACATGATTCTTGTGTAATATGAACTGTGGCTGTATTATGCATAGTTTTATGTTTCTTTAGTATATTCAACAAAATAAGTTTCTTTTTCAACATAATTTAATAGATTGCGTAATTCATGCCTCCTGGTTTGTTGCAAACTGAATGTGAGTTTAAGCATTTCAGATTGCCATAAATACTTAGTTGAACAGTTTCAAAAATGTTCTGTTGTTAATTGGGATTTTTCACAGATAGTTGAATTGTAGGCATTTTAATAAATGAGTATGTGAAAAGATCTTGGTTTTTTAAAAAAATCTCAGTCATGTCTTGTTCAGGACATATATATTTTTGCGTCAGGGTGACTGGTGAGCACATGAATGTTGAAGGACAGTGATCCCAGATTGCTGTGTGCAGGTTAAATGCTGCAGATCATTGCTATATGCAGGGTGTGTATGAAATAATTGACACTGTTTATTCATATATTTACAATGACCCAATTAAAGCCCATCTGTGTGTTTGTTATTCCTATTGTTCTTTATGAGTGACACATGCACTTTTCTGAATGGTTAAGGTTACTGACGAGCCAGGGAAACTGCATATGACACTTTGTTTGCATGTTGCAGGCTCAGCTGGAAAAGTTGCAGAATGAGATCTCACAAATTGCCAAGAGGACAGGTATCACATCTGCAACCAAGCTTGCTCTTATTGCACCACAAGCTGAACATCAGGAAGAAGACATTCCTGAAGTTGAGTGGTGGGACTCTGTTATCCTTGCAGAAGGAAGGTAAGTTTAACAAGTATTAGGTGACTGCATGTGTTTTATACATGAACTGATATAGTGGTTTGAATTGATGCAATGCCTGTCATAGTGTCAAGCTCTTGAAACCATCATGCTTTTATAAAATTGTGTTCTAGACATTCATATTAAAATTTGGTGATCAATACACATTTTGTAGCCAGGTGAGTCAGGACTGGTACTTCACTCATGATTAAACTTTCATATTTGTCCTTTTCAACCAGTCTGTGCTTTGAATATATATAAGATAAACAATATTAAGTTTTATTTTTATTTTATATATATATATGTATTTATTTGTTGAGAAATGTGAGAGAATTTGGTATTAAGTACCATATTTACATGCGTAATATTCACCTTGGCATAATGTTCCTTTCCCATTGTGGTTTTGGGAAGGAAATGCACAGATTTTTTGTACTGCATATTTTCCTTTTCGTAGCCTTGTACGTTCAGTTTTGTAACTCATACGTATAATTTAATTCTACCCTTTGATTACAATATTGCAGCCTTACTGTGTCATGAGCCTGTCACTATTAGGATCGTCACCCTTCCAGAGCAGCTAGAAGCTACATTGAGTAAAAGTGTTTTTATAATCCTTGGTCCAGTGGCCATCGTATTCCAGAAATATGTAAAAAGTTCTTGCCTTTTGTCCATGGGTCAGGACAGTCATAAAAATACTGTATGTGTTTTTAAGTACTGATATGTGGTGCTGTTTTATTGTGGAAAAGTGAAAATGGTGGGCACAGGTAAATGATTTTATGCCATCAGATGTATATTGAGAAGTAGAATGGGATTACTGGTTGAGTCATTCATATTTTTATTTAGTTTTATATTTGGATTCTTTAGATTTGTATATTGATTGTTATTCAGTTTGTTGTTCATGTTTTTATTCGAATATCTGCAGTTTAATGAAAGTATTAGTGTGACAGCCAAACACAAATAATTTATTGTAATGTGAAGTCTATGTCTGAATTTATTTCTTCACACAATTATAAGTTCTACCTGACTTTTCTGACTTAGGTGCCTGTCAGTTTCTTGACCTGATGACTTGTGATATCATTACTTCTGTATGAGCTAGGGTAATTCAGTCAGTATAGTGACAGTGTGTGGACTGGATGGTTGGCATTTGTGTTGGAACTCATCAACATGGTTAGTTTACATTGCACCAAACTGCTACTGAATTTGTCAAGGTTTTAAGCAGCTAATGAGTCTCTTTCAAATCATGTAACTGTGTTATGCATTGCATTAGAGTATCACAGACATTTTCAATACATTTTGTATTTTGTATTCAAATCGTGCTTTGTGAAAGTGAACAATCAAGGGAAGTCATATTCTTGCTGTACTTATTTGCTTCTTTACGTCTGTTACAGTTACAGTTTGACAAATGGGATACCACTTGTGAAGGAATCTGCAATAACAAATCTTGTGGAGCATCCAATTCAACTGAGACCACCTAGTAAGTCACTGTTTAGTTTGTTCACAATGTTTGAAACCTTCCTTCTGCAGGATAGGATATTTGTAAAGAAATTCCCTGTGTACTGCATGAAATTAAATATGTATAAATTAACGAAGATTAGGAACAGGATGAGGATTGGAATGCACGTAAGATAGTATGTTTTTAAACCTTGTAAAGGACACCTGAAAGTGGACTGTGTATGGGACTGGACTGGCCAGAGTCAACAGGACAGTACAGAAATGAATGAACTTCTTATGACATATTGTCTCCACCCCTACTATTATGGTTGTTTTGACAGATTTCACTAATATTTGATGGGAAATTCTGATTAATCAGCCATATTGATCCATAATAAAGGCCAGTTTACAGAGGGCTATAAAGGGAATTAACATGTGTTACATGAACCCTTGCACAGTTTTGTTGAGATTTGATGTTGGTGACATCAAACAGTTTCAGTTAATTCTGATTTTTAGGCACATTAAACCACAGTAAAGTGCTGAAACTATAAATAAATATACTTCTTCATTCATCGGTAAACTGTTTTGCTGACTGAGCAGAAATTTCATATAGGAGATTTCCACAAATACTTTCAGGATATTCACGTTTGCAGGCATATTGAGCCACATTAGGGGCTTGTACATGTAGGAGCATCAATGGACTTTTACATATAGCTGCATAAAGTTTCCACACGTTATCTTGAAGTCTGGTATCAGATACTCACTGATTAGCATTTAGTAGTGTTTAGTGAATGGGCTGGACAAGTTGCATGCAGTAATATAATTTCATGACACGGTATGTATTGTTTATGCTTCTGTGTCTATATATACTGTACACACAGGAAGTTTTGTGTTGTTAAGATATCAGTAGCCATCTCATTGTCGTATCCATCATGACAGAATAGTTTCCATGGGAGATGTAAAATAGAAATTGAATGTGTGATTCTTTTAAGATTACTTGTAGTTTAGGAATTACAGTATGTTGGCCTGTTCAGGTCACTTTTTAATTCTTTGCTCCCCCATTGTGTATTTTATATATCCAATTAATCTCTTCTTTCTGTTTCTTTTTTGTTTCTTTTACACTTAGGTATGCTTCTTTTGCATTACACTTTACAATGCTAAGCATGGCCAGAGATGTAATTTTTTGTAACACGCTGTGTTGTTTGTGGAAAAGGAATGCCCTTTCTAATTTAGACAAGTAATTCTCAGTAACAGTGCTTATTAAGCAACTTGTATACATTGTTGCAGCGGATCCTCTGAAACCTGTATATATGCCAGTGTTCTTAACAAAGAAGGAGCGGAAGAAACTGCGGAGGCAAAACCGGCGTGAAGCCTGGAAAGAAGAACAGGAGAAGATACGACTTGGTCTTGAACCACCACCTGAACCTAAGGCAAGTTTCATGCTGTGTTGCTGAATTTGTTGGCATTGAAAGTGCTGTGGATCAGCTTTATTGCTTTGTCGCCAAACACCAGAGCTGATTTCTGCAATATTTTTCTGTTCCGATAAATAAAGAAATAATATTGACAATAGCTCTTTGAGTCTTAGAATGGTGATCCTGTAGGGATTTGAGGTTTCGTTGTGATGTAAACATAGATTGCATTACTCTAAATTTTGGAATTGTATAATCTTGTAGGTATTTTCTGGTGTTGCAGATACATGTGCTACCTTAATTGGAGTTTACAATTCCAAAGATTGTAGTGTATAGGGTTGTGCTGTGCCATATCCATTGTCTCGTGTGTACTGGGTATACAAAACGTTTCTCCTGTGCTTTTACACCAACTTGCACATATCTCATTGCCACAGTGACAGATATTTATTTTATTTGTAGGCCATTGATCTTGATAGTAAGAATAGTGAGAGAAATCGCCAGTGTGGTGATACCCTAAACAAAGGAGTAGGCTGAACTATGAAATGTCAGGATATTTAACAGTGGACAGTGTCTGGTATTGATCTCAGCAACATTGGTATACTTAAGAGACAGATTTTCTTATGTCTTTTTCAACTAGACAATAAGATCAAATAAATAAATTGAAGTAGTATGTACTTACGTTTTGAAAGAAATTACTTTTCGTGACAAATGTTTTGTTTCTGTACATCATGGTTATCTCTGTGTGTAGAAATCATGGTTGTGTCTTCCATTGATAGGGTTAAAATCATGCGCAAGCCTTGATGTGTGTGGTGAATGAAAAGTGAACGCTAATAATCAGCATAAAACTTAGAAAATGTCACCATACATGTATATTTTTGTTTTTATGATTATTTCATCAAAGACTCTCCTTTCTGTGCTTGTAGCTGAGGATACCAAATTTGATGCGAGTATTAGGGACAGAAGCAGTTCAGGATCCAACCAAGGTAGAAGCCCACGTACGAGAACAGATGGCTAAGCGCCAGAAGGCTCATGAAGCGGCAAATGCTGCGAGAAGACTGACTGCTGACCAAAGAAGAGAAAAGAAAGTGCGAAAATTAAAGGAGGACACTACACTGGGTGTCACTGTATCTGTATATAGGTATAAAATATTTAGTTTTATTTTGTCATTTCCATACACCACATTTAACATATTAATATATGAAACAACCTTTGTCTGTATTGCAGGGTAAAGGAATTGTCTAATGCATCAAAAAAATTCAAAGTAGAAACAAATGCCAAGCAGCTGTTTCTAACAGGCTGTGTAGTATTATTTAAAGACTGCAATGTTGTGGTTGTGGAAGGTGGACCAAAGCAACAGAAGAAATATAGAAGGTAAGTGGCAACCTATGGTACCACGTTTCTAGTTATAATGAGACCAACAACTTAAAATCTGAGGTCAACAGTCTACTTGCTTGCACCTGGAAAACATTCCATAAATCCCTCACTGCATAGACCAATGGAGAGTCATTCATAGAACATTGGATGTATCTGTGGATGTTATAGTATTATATTGTGCTGTGGAGTACCTGTGACATGAAATTTAGTACCGAACAGAGTATTTATCTACAGTGTGGTTTAATGCCTAAACTGTGGAGGAAATGTTGAAGGGCATGTCATAGAAAATTTTCTGGAAGTGTAGTGCCTTACAGACCGCCTCTGTGGTCTAGTGGTCAGAGTTTCTGGCTACAGATACAGAGGTCCCGGGTTCGATCCCTGGCGCTACCAGATTTTCTGAGTAGTAGTGGGTCTGGAACGGGGTCCACTCA
>Ga0123354_10009779_pt1 | contig 14732 bp, 5 predicted proteins | sample TergutLab28metaG_2_FD_97872 | JGI IMG/M metagenome (GOLD analysis project Ga0123354, IMG submission 97872) | Labiotermes labralis P4 segment gut microbial communities from Petit-Saut dam, French Guiana - Lab288 P4 | ecosystem: Host-associated > Arthropoda: Insects > Digestive system > Gut ... | reverse complement strand
TTAATGTCCGAAACATGTTGAGCATAGAAGAAGTGAAATAAAACACAATAACTAGTGACATCAAGTTGGTCTCTTATTCTTCAACTATCACAATGATGCACGGTCCAATATACATAAGATTTACTGTAATCATAGTATTCATTAATACAGTAATCACATCTCATACGTCACGACACTTTACACCCAGCCCTTCCTTGTCCGCCATTCATATATATAAGCATTGTCGGTTTGACATTAAATGAAGTACGTGGAAAAAAAAAGTCTTCCTAAGACTTTCGTCACTAATAGAGACCCAGTGACAATCTTCACAAAGTTAAACACAGGATAAAAGCTAAAAGCAATCCCATTACAGGCCTGGACAGGCCCTGAGGGTTCCAGAAGGCTGAGGCTCCCAGATTTCAAGACAGTCGGTACATGAAGGTGGTAAGATTGTCAGCCCTACGCACCGTCCGCCTTTACCCACCAGAAAATATTCCTTGTTCTCATTTCTGTTAGAGACTGAGTCAACCCCAGGGCCATAGTGCGGCCGGAAGGATTATGTCAATAAAAAATTCCATTGACACCTTCGGGAATCGAACCCGCGTCCTTCCGGCTTGTAGCGCAGTGCATCAACCAATTGCGCCACCGCGAAACAAAAGGAAAAATATTGGCAATATATTTGCATATGAAGTCATGTTCTGCAACTGCTCATTTGAACACTATAACGGGCCTAATGTTTTATAAAAGTCAATTATTTTATTTCGTTGACTAGCTGACAATCTGTCGCCCTCTAAAATGGATTCTGATCCATGCAATTAATTACACGTATTTATACCTCCTCTGTTCAGTTATTTTTGCGCCCGATAGAAACTCTCGCGCCATCCAAAGACCTACAGCTTATTCCGCTCTGCATTCTAATAACACCAGCAGACCGCGTCACTGTCCTGAGCCACGAATTTACCTGAGATGTGATGGCGGTACTCCTCATCCCGAAAAGTAATTCTTTGTGTAATTTCCCGTCATAACGTCCCAGCTTGTGGTCTGTGTATTACTAGGTATGGTTTAGTGGGCGAGCTGCTATGGGGTGGAAAGGAGGTTGTGTTATTGTTGTATATGGGCCGCTCTTCAGGCAGTAAATCAGCACAATACACCATGTTGTAAGTAGCAATTACCTCAGCCTCCCAATTTCCAGCAGCAGGAGAAAGAAGTAGGAGTGATGTACCACTCAGACGGCCTAATCACAACTTTTGAAATATAACTAAGAAGTGCCTTGAAAATTCAAGTCTTCTGGAAGGTTACGCTGGGTCGAAAGGTCAAGTATTCTGCTTGGATTACTTGACCTTGAAATAAAAGGCATTACGACCCCAAGGTGTCAGTTCAATTTTCATCAACAACGCTGTTAGAAACTCAGACCTCGCAAGGCATAGACCTACCTGCACTTATCCAAAAGAGCGGCATTTGATACCATACCCAGTCTAAAAGTTTCAGTTTGAATTGTGTTAGATTTTTAATTCTCGTGGATAAAACTAAGAAAAACCGTGTCTTATAGGATGTGTTTCTATGCTGTTTGGTTGAAATATGCCAAAGACTCAGAATAATTTGCTGTCTCCATATTTGAGGTAGACAAAATGGTAGATATTATTCGCATTACGTTTTACATTCTTCTACACTGAAGATGTGTAAAAGAGGTCACTCCGCAACTTTGGTAAGTCTGTGCAGTATTGCACAGCGACAAGTCTCGGAAGACAGCAAATTTCGCGGGTTTGTGTTCTTAATCCGTACTATATTTAACTCTATATTTTGTGTGTTTTGTTTAGGATGAAATTGTCAATGTAACTGAAATCTTGTTGGAAACACACACACACACACACACACACACACACACACACACACACACACACATATATATATATATATTCATATTCATATAAGCAAAGTGTTCAGCACCAGTGAAAAGTCCACTGCCAGTTATTATTAAGAGGTTTTACTGAAGTCTTCCTTACTTTTCAAATTGTAAAAAATGCGCGACACAAACTACGAGAATGCCTTAAACTTGAAAATAAATTTAAATTCCCACCCATGTTATAATCTGCTTGGGCAACTGAATTCTCATCTTAGTTTTTATTTTACCAAATATTTCAATATCCCTTCCCAGCAGGGGCCAGAGGCTTTCTTTCCTCCTACATAGCCATACCAGCTGTATGGTCAGCCTTCTATTTAAAGGGTACAGGAAGAACTTCCTCGGAGTCGAAGCGGCCGGGCGTGAAGTTGACCACTCACCTCCACCTAGCGCCGAGGTTAAGAATGGGTGGATCCATAGCTTCCCTTCCCCCTTTTGGCGTGCAGAGGGGAAACTTTACCTTTACTTTACCTGTAAGTGGAAGTCTGTGGAAGAATAAAGTTGTGTTTTTTGTGGTAAAGTATTAAGTAAGTGGGCCGGGATAGCTTAGTCAGTATAGCGACTGGCTACGGGCTGGACGGTCTGGGGATCAAATTCTGGTGGGGGCGAGATTTTCCGCACCTGTCTAGATCTGCCCAAGGGCCTACCCAGCCTCCAATACAATGGGTACCGGGTCTCTTACCCCGGGGGTAAAGCAGTAAGGGTGTGGGGTTGACCACCCTCCCCATCTAGCGCCGAGATTTAAGGAAGAGTAGATCTATACCTCTACTCCCCTTCTGGGTTTTCGTGGCCTGTTCTAGGGTAAAATTTACATTTTTAAAAGTATTTCTTAATAAATGTTTAGACTTTCTGATTTGACACATGACTGTCCTAGTAAAATAGCTACTGTCACACTCTGAAGCTTATAATGACGTGTTTTCGAAAAAGCCGCAGATGTGGGATTAGGCAGCATAGGAAAACAATGCAATGTTGTGGTTACCTTCCGATGTGGCGGTGCGCACAAAACCAACCCCGCATGGCACAGAACTTAATTACGAGATCTCAAAGTTTTCATGATCCCAGTCCCAGAGAGAACCACCAATCCCATTATTATATTTCCCTCAAAGACTCCCACTTTCTTATTAATTGTGGGAGGGAACTTTTCTTCTTGTCTTTTTTTTTTGCCTCAACACAATTACATTTATTATCATTATTATTACACGAAATAACATTGATGATATTTAGGTCTATTGATGTGGTTCTATGATATAGACTTCCTCCAATTTCCCATGCCAAATGTGGCGGAAAACTCTCTCTGTCGTCTAAAAAAGAAACACGAAAGGAGTTTATAATGTGTACTTTGTTATCAGGTTTTGAGTTCACTCACCCTCATATCAAAACTCAAATAACAATTTTTACATACTATTGACCGCCTGCTATTAGATGCGGTATTGACACAAACAATGACAAATGTCTCTAGATTGTTCTCCATTGGACATCGCCGCCAATTTCCCCGCGAATAAAGCGGTAGGAGCCTGATGCAGAAAAACATCTGCGTCCGGATCCAAAGTTTAGATGGCGCGGAGCTGTTCCTTCCCAACATATCTTCATGGTGACGAGCTTACTTTGGCGTAGAGAAGAATTAACCCCTATACGAGTGATCGGCATCAAGTATCAGGAATGCAGTGATGGCGTGAAGGCGAACAGACCATTTATTTTATATTACATTAACGAAAACCACAACATTTTACAGGTAAAGAAAGAAACTATTTTCATGAAGATTTTAATGTCGTAACGGGAGGGGGATATCTCATTTAGTTTAGTGACAAGTTACGAGCTCGACGACCAAGAAATCGGAGTTAGATTCTGACAGGGACAGGAAAACTCTCTCTTCTCCAAAATATATACACTGGCGATGTGGCCCATCCAGGCTCCTTTTGACTAAGCAAGAAGATGTTTCACCTGGGATAATGCTGGCGGCCGGAATATAAAGCTAACCACTCGGCTGCATATAGTTCAGTGGTTAAGAATGAGTGGAGCTACATCTCAACTCCCCCATGTACCTTCATGTTGCGGCGTTTCATTAAGTACGGGAAACAAAAGAAATCAAAATCGCGCACAAGGTAGCTAGTCTGGTTCTGTGTTGAGAGTACGACAAGGATTAAAGTTAGGCCTGGATCAGATATAACAGTGGAGACAAAGAGAACATTTACAACAAAAATACTGTGGTAATTCTTGTGCTTATTATCTTTTGTCCTTCTGGAAGGCCATAAACAGGCTAAATAAGCTTCGAAATTTTGATTTTGCTATCATGACAGACAGTTAACATATTCTTCTCAATACAGCACAACTTGCTGCTTGTCTCACATCACTCTTCCAGCAATAATTCTGGAGAAGGCAGACCTTAGGCTACACCCTGCATGCAACAATGAGTATACAACAGACATAATCACGTGCAGTGGCTATTTTTTTTAATGCGAAAAACTTGAGCTAGATTTTTAAAAGTACTCTGAATATTCATGAAGGGAGACTACTGGTTTTTTTTTCTATGGTCACGAATTTTTAAAGCTTCCCAACATTGAAACACAGCAAAAAGACTCATGTTTCTTTGTTTCAGTGTCGCCCATTGAGCCTTACACACACACACACACACACACACACACACACACACACACACAAACACGGTCGAAGATGACCGTGCTGATCACGTGTAACTGAATTTGAAGAGTAAGGCAATAAAAATAATTTGAAGGATATGGGGAGATGAATGAACATTTAGGGAATAAAAAGCAGACCAGGAGGAAATATAAATAGCAAAGGCGGTTTTCATACTCGTACATTTTGAAGACTCTTCACCAAAACATGTGATGCTATAAAATTTTATAAGTTTCGTATCAAGGATATTTTGTCCTGGTTCAATATTATTTTCAGTTTCCAATAAAACTCCCTTTAATCACAGCTATATTATTTTCAGACTTATATTAATAATTGTCCAACGAGATGCAACACGAAGCAGTATATTTATTATTCTGCAAGTTCACTCTACTTGTTTCGGGTGTCAACAACACTCATCATCAGGAGTACACAAAATGCAGCCTCCGGTACTGGTCATATTTTTTTGTGCAACTACCTCCTTCGAACGTGGCCAAGACTGGAGGCTGTATTTTGTGTACTCCTGATGATGAGTGTTGTTGACACCCGAAACAAGTAGAGTGAACTTGCAGAATAATAAATATACTGCTTTGTGTTGCATCTCGTTGGACAATTATTAATATAGATCAGCGATGCACGGACCCAGAAACATAAAATTTTCAGATTTGTTATTAAAAAAAATATTGCCATTTAATGTCTCTGTCGCCGACCTCTCGCACGGGAGATTGGGTTTAAACCCAGGTCAGTTCATGGTGCCCCTTCGGATATAAAGAAGAGGAGCCTGAGGAGGCTCGAGAAAATTTTGATTTCTTTACAGCAAATATCAGGATGCCAGAATCAAGTGGTCTGAGATTGTGGGGCTGTGTAGAATGCAAGAGCCAGATAACAAATCCTGAAATATTTGAACTGAAAATTCTGAAGGATAGAGACCGCTAGGGACAGAAAGACGTAGATGGAAGGTTATTATTAAAATGGGTCTTGAAAATTTGACATCGAGTGTTGAGGTGTAAAATAAGTTGATCTACCCGTATGGCTTTATGCTGTGCGTAGGGACTTTACCTTTCCACAGAGAACTTGGATGTGAGAATATAAAATGGATTCATCTGTCTGAGGACATGGCCAGTGGGGAGGCTTTTACAAATATGGAAAAGACCCTCTGGATTCCATAAAAGGCAGGAAATTCGTTGACTAGCTGATCGGCTTTTAGTTTCTCAAAACGAAAATGAATTCATGAAGTTAGTTAGTAGGTGAGTAGTAAAAACTACGTGTAAATAGGTCGATCTTCAAACTCTTCAGCCTATAGGCTGGAAAATTCCTGCCATCTTCATCCACTCTAAATTTTTCCTGATTAAGATACCTCGCAGCTTTTGAACTATCTATACGTATGTGGTCATTAAAGTCCGCTATTAAACTCTCCACCATTTACCACTCACTTTTATTGTCTGTTCGATTGTTTCGATTCGAGATATAGTCATATCCATGTACCTCTTATCCGTGTTCTGATTAGTGTTATGTCTTATTGATAACGTCTTTGACAGTATGGTTTCTGTGCCAGGTGCGTGTGTAACGGTTAGTGTGTGAGCTAAGAAAAGTGAGACAGAAAGGAGAAACTACTTGTCAGTTTATTCACTTAGTATTGCTTATTATAATCCTCTGGGTGTTTATACACAGCATCACAAGCATTAATGACCGTGTTGACAGTGTTACAGTTCTTAAGAAAAGCAGTCGGACAGTGAAAATGTCAGACATTACTCAGGCCAATGAGCAGCAAGAAACAACTGCAAGTACCAGGTTCTTACAAACAAGTAAGCCTTTTTCATCGTTTCATTTGTTGCAGTGAATGCAATTGTAATGTGTTAAGTTTGTAGGTAAATTAGTGATAAAGGACAATGGTATGGCATATTCATGTTTTTAAACTTTGTAACATGTTAGATTCGCCTTCAGACCAATTAATGTAGTGACTGTTCTCTGACAGCATTCTGAATATACCTAAATTGACATGTCTTTTTCATAAGGGTGAGGGAAACTCCAAAGATGTGCCTTTGTTGAAGAACTTCATATGGGGAAAATTTTAAGCCACACTGACGTATCCAGAGCATTGCAGTCATTTTTAATCAAATGGGCCAAATATATCACGTGTTACATAGTTTAAATCTTCGTACTTAGACCTGTACTAAATGCTAACGAAGAGTAGCTACTGTTAACTCTTTTAGCTTCGTAAGGAAATGAAGAAATGGAACACCATATTGTTTGAGTGTCTGTAGGTCGTACAATTTAAACTTCTGAACCTCTTGAACGATTATCACGAACCTTGGTATAGACGTTTTGCTGTAGAGACCAGTCAAATATCGTGTATCTGAAATTCCCAAATCTGTTATAACAACATGGACGCACTAACTCTGAAGTGGGACCTGCCACTGTCATCTACTTTAGGATACTGAAATAATGTATGGCAACAAATTTTGTTGAAGTAATTTTTGTGGAATATACGTGTAATATGGCTGCCGTGCAAAACTTATATTCAGCTTGAGGTTTGATAGCTGTAACTAACGAACCCGTGGGGCTAGATATATGATTTTTTTTTTATGGAGATACACGTAAATGAAACGTACTTGCAAGCCGCACTACAGACCACAATACCTAAGACGATCCCTACATGGGGTGGGGAGTGAGTTGTTGGCGTGGTACGGGGGACTGCTGGCTATAGGCGGGACTAATGGACTGCTGTTGGTGGGAGCAACAGGCTGTTCTACTACTGCACGCAGACTGAAAACATCAGCCTTTCAAAGAAGCTTGTAGTGAGCGAGTACACTATAAGAATGCTTAACGATGGATAGTAGCAACTTGTTTTTCACTATAAAATCTTGTGCATGCGCTTCTATAGCATTTCTAGCAGGGATCATCTCTTGGTCTGTTGACCAAGCACAAAACATATACCAAAACTCCTTATTATGGAATTCCAAGGGTTCCGGAATATGTTTTCCGTTTGATACAAGTTTCTATTCGATACAGGTCCTTGATTCCACCACAAATACCATGTATCATCTTTATATTATCCTAAGCATAACCTCAACATCATGCTACCTAAATTCACGCTGCAGTGTAACTGAACAGTATGCCCGCATTGTTTGCTTTATGTCCTCCCTTCCTTATATCTTGTCACTCTTTCTTGTAGCTCTTTAACGTTCTATGGAAATACTTTGCAAATATTCTGCTCTAATCCTTTCCCATTCGTGGTAGGAATATGCCTTGTCAGAGAATACTCAGAAAACGTAGTACGGAATAAAACTGTATCAATAAGAAACACTAAATATTCGGATAAATTCTTGTTTTACCTCCATTCAAATTTTGCAGGTATACCTATACAGTAGCATTTGAATCCTGCTGACAGATCTTATGAAACATAAATATGGCATTCTATTACAATAGAATCGTTAGACCTATAGACATATAGTTCTTTTAACTTTAGTTCTCTTTAATGGATTTGCATGAATTCGTACATATATCTTTCTAGTCCTTAGAAAGGTTTCGAAAGTCGATATACATCGCGTGATACCATAGATGTAACTTGGCTAGCAAATTTAAAGGGGGGGGGGGCAACCCTGGGTAGGTCTACTAGGAACTTTAATGTGCGAAGTAGTCAAGTTAGAAATGAGGGGAAGAATGGTTTTAATGTACACTGGTTTTCCCCACTGTTACCCCAATTTTTTTTTTATTTGCCCCTCTTCGACTCACTAGCCAAAAACGACTATTGTTGGGTAGAGAATATATTGGAGGGCATTTGTTAACCCTTGCCTCCCCCTCCCCCCCCCAGGTTAGGCTTATGCCTTTTACACAAGTATCCTTATGCATGAAGGTATAGCACTTCAGTATCTATGCAACAAGTAGACGCTTTTGTGTGAAATAAATATACGTTTAATTACATTCCGGGGGCATACAGTTGTGCCATTTCACCTTCTTGGTACCGAAGCACTTGTTTGTTAGCAACTTTTAGGCTATTAAGGTCTGTGTCTCTGCATTTCTTGATTAGTGTAGATGGTTTGACTTCCATACTTAGTGTTTACGAGGATTTTTATGTGTTCTTTATTCATTTACCTGTATAAGATATAGGTATACATCAATGTGGACTATAGGTGTGAAGGCCACATTACAAAAAGTCGATTTTCTCTAAAATGGCTTTCATGAATTTTACCAAATCTCCCTCATTAAATGAGAGTATCTTCCCTAAAGAGCGCACTTAGGCCAGGTACACAGGCAATGTATTTTTTTTTTCCTGTGGCGCTGCGGCTCAACGCGGGCCATGGCCTCCTCATCCTTGAGGTTTCTTGATCACACACAACGACACATCACAGTCGGTAGGACTCCTCTGGATGAGTGATCAGCTCGTCGCAAAGACCTCTACCTGGCAACACACACCACTCACAACACACAAACATCCATGCTCCCGGTGTGATTCGAACCCACGATCTCACCACGTGAGCGGCCGCACACCTGCGCCTTAGACCGCACGGCCACTGGGACCGGCTACACAAGCAATTTAGGGTACAAAATAACGGTAAATCTTAAAAAAAAGTACTTATTTATATCTATACGATCGACGTATAAGGGAGAGTGTGGAGTAGAGACGGTTATATTTTTAATGCGGCATATATGTACTTACTGATGTGACAAGTGACTCCTGTCCATCCTGGCGCACACGTGCAATGATACTGTCCTCCGTTCTCCTGACATGTTCCACCATTCCCGCAAGGGGTTGTGGCGCAGGGATTGTCCACCACTTCGCAGTTCAGTCCGGAGAATCCTTCAGGACACGTGCACAGGTACTGGTCAGGTGCAGTATTTTCACACGTTCCTCCGTTCTGACAGGGTTCATGAGTCCCGCAATAGTTGAGATCTAACAGCAGAACAGAGAAAGGTAATTAACTCGTAGCACAGGCTTTGCATTGAACAGTCAATATAGTTCATGCACACAATTAAAAAGCTTTCAAGTGTTTACAAATTTGAATACTTAATCACAACACTATTGGACTGTATCCTGACGAAGCCTAATCCAGTAACATTCTCACATCCCCGTATTTCCCTGGCTCATGTAATTTCCTGTCGTAAACCTTGCTCAGTAAACAAATTTCATGCCTTCTGTGGACCCCGAAAGTTTACTACCATTACCTAAGCATCTTTCCACTGTGTCCTATCCTGAGCAGGATAAATCTAGTTCATCTTCACATTCTGTTTCTCTGTGCTCCATTTTAAGTCGCGTTCGCAAAATTGCGAAAAGCGACTATTAGCTTTGCATGTAATCTTGTATTAAAGCAAACTTGGTGCATGGTTTTTCTTAGTATGTTTATTTCTTTTCTCTACATGTTTCGGGCGACTATGTGCCCATCGTTACGATAAATAACTGTCTATACGACACTTCGTACTTGGTAGGCAGTATACCAGACAGTCATCCAGAGTGACAAGTACCAAGTGTCGCATAGGTACAGTTATTTCTCCTGATGATGGGCACATGGTCGCCCGAAACATGTAGAGAAAAGAAATAAACATACTAAGAAAAATTGTGCACCAAGTTAGCTTTATATACAAGATTATAGAAGGATGCACGGTCAACGAAACATAAAATTAACTGCGTAATTTCTTTCCATTCGTCTGTCTACCTGTCTGTCTGTCCGTATACAACAACTTGGCTCCCACTGGACGAATTTTCATGCAATTTTACTTTGGAAGTTTTTTTTTTGACGACCTCTCTAATACAATCAAGTTGGACTTAATCCTGAGAAGAATAACAGGTACTTGACATAAAAATCTATAAGAATTTGTGATAATATCTCGTCGAATTCTTCTTAGAATGAGAAACGTTTCAGACAAAATTCGTAAAGAAAATCAAAACCTACGTTTTATGTTCAATAATTTTTTTCTTCCAAAAAATCATGCCGTTTATGCGAATGTGGAAAAATATGGTAGAGCAAGACAGACCACGCGAGATAATATAATGCTGCACACAAAATATGCGATTTGCATGCAGGTCAATTAGGGCAAGAATGTAGACACACACACACACACATGATATTTAATACTTAATGATTTTCCAGGGCAACAATGACTACGCGAAGGTATCTCGATTTTACGTTACACGTACACTGTCTTTCTTGTAATATTATCCTTCCATTTTAACCTAGGTCTCGAGAGTGTGTCTTCATCAGGTTCTTCGAGGCAAAATGGTGTATTTCTCTTATTTCATAATATTGAGTAATTAAAATTTCATAATCTTTGCTCTTTCTGGAAGCATACTTTTAGGTATTAAATTGGCCTGTCTTCACTGTTTATGTATGCGAAAACACCTAAATAAAATAGGGTTGCAGAATAAGCTACAGAAATACATGCAATGTTTAGATAGTTCCGAATCGAGCAATGAAAAGCAATGATTTTATTAAATAAGATGAGAAACTCGTTAGCTACATGAGATGAGGTCCACAAATAAAGCAAACATACCAGTGGTATTGTTCTCACTCGTTGCATTGTATCGCTATCAGATTGTGCAAAGCTAAACGTTGCCTAGATATTTATTTGTGTTTTGAGATAGAACTATATTATGTTTCAGCATTCTCTTCTACTTATACAATGACCAGTGCGATGTTCTAACGCAAGCGAGATTGGCTGCGCGTGATTAGCTTGAATTAGAGACCCAGACAATTGAATACTTGTTCCTTCTTTTCCTTCTTCATCTCAATACCTGATTTGGAGTCACGGATAATATAATGCGGCGTCCATGGCCTGCTGGATTGCCCTGCGTGCCGCTTCTCGCCGTAAATATTAGTTTAATTCGGTGTATCCTATCCCTCACAGAATCCCGGGTAGTACTCGGGGCTATTAACTCAACCCAGAAGCCAGAATCATATGTTTTGTGTTAGAGAAGAAGGCTTTCAACGTGAAACTGCACAGGGTAAAAACCAAATCACTGTTGCTTGAGAATGGTCACGAAAAGCAATCATGGTACAGTCAGGGACCACGCAGATTTGGTCCTCCCATTTAATTAGCTCAGTAGTAGGGGAACTGAAGTTTGGCCGCTGGTGTACTGGTAGAAAAGTCGAGAGTTTTGTAATATTCATATAGCCACTACATTATCAGTGAAAATAATATCGTAGATTGCTGTTAATATTATAGGTGGAAATTATTTAGTAAATGGGACTGGGAACAGAAATATACACTCGTTATCAGGTTAGCATCTATAATTATGTTACACCGCACACAAAAACGAGACACACCTGGTTTAATCTTTTCTGTAGACGCTACTTTCTGGCATATGGATACTTAACACGAAACTTATTTGTTGGTCTTTTGTTTTGTGTAGCACTTCTTGCAGGTGAGTGGCATTGTAGATAATAAATAAAAAGGAAGATGCAAGTTAATAGTTAGTGAATAAATAAAAGATACTGTACTGAATTTAAGTATCGTTTATGTGAGATTTTGTATATTTGTAACACATGCAAGAAACAAGATTGGCAACCTGCACAGCGAATCACCAATAGACGCGTACCGTGAGCAGTCATTCAGGAAGTTCAGTTCATTAAATTGAAAACTGCAGGTTATGTACATAAAATGAACACAGTATGAAACACTCATCTAATATCTAATTGCATACGGGAGAATTGTGTCTGAAAAGCTAATGGTAGTTTAACTTGCCAAGAAATTCTCCAAATTTTTTGGTGTCAGAAAGTTTTATACCATAAAATTCTTCGTGGCGTAACATTCATTACCTTATTCACAAAAGCCTGTCAGGTCCCGTCCTTACAACACATATGCTCTCACATACACCTTGTTCTCTTCAGTTTAGGTTTTCCGGCTTAAATTATAATAAGGTATTCATTTATTCCATGCAAGTTTATACCCGGTGCATCTTACGTTGCGAGATTTAATCACCTTAGTTGCAGAAAGGACAACTTACAGAGATTTTCTTAAACAGTTTCCTCCACCTTTTCTTACTTACTGTCACAGTTGACATTATGCTCCTCAATATTTTGCTGCCGAGAAAATTATATTATATTTGCCCTTTGGGTGAAACACTGTTCCATAAACTATACGAAGTAATTTCAACACTGCAGCTTATGAGGTATTCAGAGACTAATAACTTAACATACAGATTTTTTTTGTGGCGGGCCATTGCCTCCTCATTCTTGAGGTTTCTAGATCACACGCAGCGACTCATCACAGTCGGTAGGACTCCTCTGGACGCATGATCAGTGCGTCACAGAGACCTCTACCTTACAACACACAACACTCATAACAGACAGACATCCATGCCCCCAGCGGGATTCGAACCCACAATCTCAGCAGGCGAGCGGCCGTAGACCTACGCCTTAGACCGCGCGGTCACTGGGGCCGGCCTAAACGTACAGATAGGAATATTATCTAACTAGACGGGATATCAGTGTGTGGACTGGAATCATCTGGTTCAAGCCGGAAACCAGTGGCGGGCTCTTGCAGACACGGTATTGTGACTTCGATCTCTGTAATTGGTAGAGGATTTCTTGACCACCTGAGGGACTCGTGGCAGTTCAGGAAGAACTTAACGGACTTCAGCCTTAGCGAGGTTTTTCTAGTCGATGGTTCCCGTCTACACCGATAGGGGTTAACTTCTCAGAACTTCATTACTCAAATCTTGTACAAAATCATATTGTGTTCTCGAATGTGAACGCTTGTTTATAACAGTGAAAGGCCCTCTTCTTATAATCCATGACTGAGTCCTATTCTGAACTTCAGGATTACTCTTACAGAAACTCAGAGCTAACGTAAAATAATGCCGTACGGAACAAGGTCTTCGGGAACGAACAGAAAAGTTATTTACTACAGATAAGCCTGACGTGGGCCTTATGTTATGTACACGTAAAAACGGAATCAGGGTAACCAAACGTAGGGTGTACTTTATACGAGTAGAGTATTCCTGGGAATATTCAATTGTTTTATTTAAGATTTATTGAGAACAGTGGCCCGAAGATTATCTGAAGGAATAATTTTATACACGCCTGTAAAAAGGATGTTTAAAATGCATCCACTTCTTTGCACAAGGGAAGCTATAGTTGAAGATTTATGTGGCCCATAAATTATTTTGATCTCGACAAGGCTTTGTCTCCACCTGCGGCTTAAACCTGCACGCCTTTCTTCTACCGCAACTTTTGACATGAATCAGGGAGAGAAAGCAAATTGCGCAGCAATGAATTATAGTATTTTCTGCTTTAATTCACTGACAATTAGTAGAAAGTCTGTTAATGAGGACAGTTCGTAGCGAAATGGTAAGTGTGGCAATCCGTGTGCAAAACAACTCGTGCAACATCAATACAGGAACTTCTGCGATTCAGCTATGAATATTTTCTTCTCAGGAATGTCACAAGATATTTTTAAAACACTTATTTATATTGTTATATATTGTAGTTACTTATTCCATGCTGTTAATTTATTAAGTTTTATGTTTTTATACGTTTTATATGATTATTTTGTTTAAACAATAATACTCACCATACAGAATTTTCGGAACTAAGATTTGAGCATTTGAAGGGAACACTCACTTTTAACAAAGAAAGAGTTTTAATTGGTTTTTATTACTTTTAGATACAATTAATAATTCAAATATGTTTAAATTCCGGATCAAATGTACAGTAAAACGCCTGGATACAAGACTTGATCTATCTTCTATTGCTGATATAACTTTATGGCCCATTTTTCTATTTATTTCCTTAACTTTAGAAGGTCAATTTGGACGTTTACGAGGGGTGTTCAATAATTTATCTACCTGAGTAAGAAAGAAACAACTTATCACAAAAAAATATTTTTTATTTTTCAATGTAGTCTCCAAATAACTCATTACACTTCACCCACTTTTGTTGCAACGACTTTTCCCCCTGGAAAAAAAATCTTTTGACTGCTCTTCAAACCAGGTCGTGACTGCCTCCTTGACTTCTTCATCGCTTGAAAATTGTTTACCCCGAAGAAATTTTTTATAACTCGGAATAGAATATAATCCGAGGGAGTTAGATCTGGACTGTAGGGTGTGTGATTTAGCTGTTGGAACCCACATTGCCGAATGGCAGCTTGAGATTTTGCAGAAATGTGCACTGGCGCGTTGTCATGAAGGAGCAGCACGCCTGCTGAGAGCTTTCCTCGCCTTTTCTCTTTGATGGCCTCTCGCAAAGCGGTAATTGTGTTAGCATAGGTCTGTCCAGTTATGGTA
>Ga0123354_10009778_pt1 | contig 14732 bp, 6 predicted proteins | sample TergutLab28metaG_2_FD_97872 | JGI IMG/M metagenome (GOLD analysis project Ga0123354, IMG submission 97872) | Labiotermes labralis P4 segment gut microbial communities from Petit-Saut dam, French Guiana - Lab288 P4 | ecosystem: Host-associated > Arthropoda: Insects > Digestive system > Gut ... | reverse complement strand
TGTGGTGTGTGTGTGTGTGTGAGTGTGTGTGTGTGTGTGGTGTGTGTAATGTGTGTGTGTGTGTGTTGTGTGTGTGTGTGTGTGTGGTGTGTGTGTGGTGTGTGTGTGAGTGTGTGTGTGAGTGTGTGTGTGTGTGTGTTTGTGTGTGTGTGTGAGTGTGTGTGTGTGTGTAGACACATTGCTAAGCAAAATCTCTGGACCCAAGGTGGAGAAGGTTTGCTGTTATACACTTAGAAACTGTTACCATACTCTCGACTTAAAAAAGATACAGTATATACAGTTAATTAAAATTCACAGATATTGGCAGGTTTGTGTAGTTGTGGCAGAGACCTATTATTTTCAGGGGGGTGGGAAGGACTTCAAATATTAGATATTAAAGCGCTCAGAAAAAAAGCTGTGACATAAACAGTAAAAAAGTGCCGTAGTTAGGAAACTGCCATATTAGTATGGTACTACAGGTAAATGGCGTAGAGAGATCACTAAAATACTGGAAATGTTAGTTACTTGGGTGATTCTTTCACATATCCGATTACCTGGTATTTAATTTACCAATGAACATTTTTCATTCAAATAATCGGAATGTTAATGGCTCAGTCAGCTATTAAATCACATAACAGGTAAAGCTTTCACTCCCATGAAAATTTAAATTACCTTAGTATTTATAATACCACACTGTTCTGTGAATCCATCGACGTTTCGGCTGAATCTTCTGCTTATATCTCAAAGGACAGAAATAAAGACAGAGGCACCAAGTTCTTCTAAACCGCTCGTGAATATCGACGTACTTGCGCGATGAAGTAACCCAGAACACAACAATCTTAGCTACTTCACTCGGTCTAATCCGTTATCTTGTTTGCTCTGGCTGGTATTTCTCAAATTTCTTTCCTATCTGATACACACGTCATAGTTAAAATTATGCACGGATGCCTGATTCCCATTTCATATTCTCTCCTGTTGCCGTCATTAATTTACATTTCATGACAACTACATCATCACTGAATGAGTTCAATTTCTCTATCAACCGCACTGTATATGATTCGATAATTCTCTCTTTACGTACAAGGCTGAGCAGTCAATTTCATATGCCCATCAGAATGTACCATTTCGAGCAGTATTAGCTTTGACGGATTGATCTGCTCTGTAATGGTGCATTGGAAACGTCACCTGCCACAGGTTGTTAAATAGAATATTATGTTACGGCCTGCGCTTTGTCTGTTACAACGGTTTGAATCGGTAATTGTAAACAAAACAATGTACAATTGTCGATGATCGAAAAAAAATCATCTTTTACATTGCTAATCCATCGGCTTTACATGCCAGTTGTCACACAAACTGGTAACACAGACCACAGAATAACTCCACGTAGATTAAAGCCCTACACTAGACACAAATAACACTAGATAGCCTATACGAATCACAAGGATGGTCATTATTAGACCAATTTTCTTCAAATATTACTTCGTCCTCACGTTTACTCTTGCCTGGGCAATTTGTTTTAACATATACGTAAATGATATACCATACAAACAGTAACAGACTGATCTAAACCAAATTAGAACAACAGACAAAATCGCATTTGACGTTCAGGTGACCGCACATCGTGATAAATTCTTATAACAAAACCAACTAGATTCATTAACTTCTCACATTTATTTTTGGAATAAAACTCTACATGTTTCGGACAGTTCCCCTGTCCATCATCAGGAGTTTTTCACTGTGTCCACAGCGAGCAGTTCCGTCCTGATCCTGCTCGCAAGCTGTCAGCAAACCTGTATGACATATACTATTGCTGTGGGTACGGTGAAAAACTCCTGATGATGGACAGAGGAACTGTCCGAAACATGTAGTTTTATTCCAAAAATAAATTTCAGAAATTAGTGCATTTAGTTGGTTTTATTTGCTGTGCTACAAATCGGAAAGTCGCTGGTTCGATCCCAGCTGGTATCGGTGGATTTTTCATTGACATAAAATCCCTCCGATCGCACTATGGTCCTGGGATCGACTCAGCCTCTAACAGAAATGAGTACCAGGAGTATTTCCTGTGGTAAAGGCGGCCGGTGCGTAAGGCTGACAACCTACCACCATGCTGTGCCGTTGTTACGAAATCTGGGAACCTTAACTTCCTGGAACCCTCTGGGCCACTCCGGGTCTGTAATGAGACTGCTTTAGCTAGTTGGTTTTATTATAAGAACAAATTCACATGTTACATCGAGCTCGAAATGTAACCAGAAAGCCTTCTTTACTCCAAGAGCGAAGAGAAGAACTTGCTTTTGCAGTCTAACACACTGATGTCCCACTTTAGCACAAAACCGCCCGTTATTTAATCTGATAATTGTAGCACCCTACTGTCAGTTCCACTTACAGTCTGCCAAGTATACAGTTTTAATTAATCTGAGCCCGGATTACACACTTGACCTTTATTGAGGCGAAAATCGCCATGAAAGCCTATGCGCTTTCCAATTCGCGAGCGCGCCTAATTTCATTTCTTGGGAACAAAAGTAAAGTAACGAGACTAGCATGCTGTCCGTACCCGTGATTCGGTTTTCAAATTTTGAACCAATTCATCGAGTTTCGTGAACTCCGGCATATGTGTTACGTGATCAGAGGCACCTCCAACTTCGAATTTTGAAATTTGCACAGCAGTTACTAACCGCATGTTGGACGCGCGAACTAGCTAGATGGGAAACACAACAGCGCCAGCTAATTTCATAAACTGAAGTGATGTGTGGTCAACAGTCGCAAATATTCGACCGTGCGAAACCTCAAAGTGTTACTCGACACATTCAACGTGAACAAAATCTGTACTTCAGTAGTGGTATGTCCATAAACAAGTAACACAGTCCTCTCCCAAATACATGGCACTGCAGTTTACTAAATAAGATACCGACGAGATCAGAACTGAATCCTGTAACAATCCGCACAGAAGATGAGCGTACAACTAACTTCTATCTTATTGTCGGATTGCATATTTACACAGCCTAAATACAAAACAACATAAGGCACACAGGACTGTTAATCCGTACAAGATAATACTACACACTGCATGATAGTCCGTGCTCGATCTACAGGGCACTCTACGCAATAAAACATATGAAGAAAGAGTCTCAGCGCACCTATTTTGATTTTAATCAGTCTTTAAATTTATCTTGTTTTAATATTATTCCACTATTTGGAATGATAAATTTTAATACAGATTATGGTAACCACTGATTACAAATTACAGCCTTTACCGGTTATACTTCCTATTTTATGTAAACACTGCCTGATAGTAGACACAAACACCGACCGCAACATGTTGTAGTGAACACAAAAGATACTTAGTATTCTTGGCAGTCGTGCTAGTCTGAATATACAAATCATTCAAAATAACACTAGGCGTCAGGATTTCTACCTTGAACGACTTCAGATGAATGATTGTCTCTTACCACACGCAACATTATTTTCTTTTCCTGTGGCGCTGTGGCCCAACGCGGGCCAGGGCCTCCTCATTATCGAGTTTTCTAGACCACACACAACGACACATCACAGTCGGTAGGATTCCTCTGGACGAGTGATCAGCTCGTCGCAGAGACCTCTACCTGGCAACACACAACACTTACAACTCACAACACTCCATGTCCCGGTGGGATTCGAACCCACGATCTCAGCAGGCGAGCGGCCGCAGACCTACGCCTTAGACCGCGCGGTCACTGCGACCGGCACATGCAACATTATTAGACGACATATATTACAGGAAGCGACAGGTATCTTTGTTACACCAACGCAAGTAAACGTACTCGTACGCATAAAAACTACGTTTAAAACTGTCTTCCTGAAGATGAGCCCATGAAGTTCAAAAAATGTAGAAGACGACAAAAATTAAAAAATTACAGTATCATCATCATCATCATCACATATCTTTCATGGAGTTGAGCCACTTGTTGACCCGTTTCAGTCTGACGTATCCAGAAGTCTCTTCAAAGGTCTACAATGATTCCTTCTGCCAGTTGGGGAGTAGTATTTCATTACCCCGGGTAATCTATTTCGAGGCATTCTATTTACATGTTGTATCCATCTTCTCTTGTATTCCAGTAATTTTTCCAAAACTGGCGTTATTTTTAGCTCCTTTGCAATTTGTGCATTCGTTTTTTAATCTGTCCAAGTGTATGCTGCTGTTCTTCTCATGTATTTCATCTCTGCTGCTGTTATTCTTCTGGCGTCACTTGCTTTAATAGTCTACGTTTCGCTGCCATATAACATGACTGGAAGGGCTAGTGTATTGTAGAGTTTTATTCTTGTTTTCTTAAGGGTTTTTTTGTGGTCTAAACATATTATTTAAAATACCTGTAATTTTTAAAAAGTTATTTAATTTATCAATGTCCAATTCTCCTTCATAAGATATCATATTTCCTAAATAGTTAAAAACACTTACTTGTTCTATAGTTTTATTATCTATTACAATTTCAGTTCTCATTGAATCTCGCCCTTTAAATGTCATCGATTTTGTTTTCTGTGCAGATATAGTTAAAACATATTCTGTTATTATTTGATATAATTTATGCGCACCTTTCTGTAGGTTATCTTCTGTGTCTGAATTACTGTATTAATTTGAAAAGTGTGCATTTCGTTGGTTTATGTTGCATAATCATATCACAAAGCACAGTGAAAAAAAAACAAATTTCACAGATCATTGTTACACGACTGTCAATTGAGAAGCAGATCTGGGACGGGAAACTCACATTACAACATGAAAAGACGGGTAAAATCACATCCATCGATTTCTACGCATACACCAACAACATCGTTCGCCTCCACACTGTGTTCATGCCACTAGCACAATAAGAAAGCATTACAACAGTGATACGGCGCATTAATGGCTGCAACTGACTTCAGTTCAGTAAATAAGAATGATAGGGCGCGTTCGGTTTGGACAGGTGGTTTCGTTACGAGGAGAAGTGCAAGAAAAATGCCCTGGTTGAAATCTCAGTCCCTAATAATAAAGTTCTGGGTTTATCAAAGGTCTAAGAAATGTATATAGAAAATTAAGCGGTTAACAATTTCGTTCTTGGCGGGGAATATGTAATTACATTAGGAAACACGAGAACTGAATTTCTTTATGCTTGAATTGCAGTTCTGTGAGGTGTGCCCTATTTCTAACTACAGGGAGACATCAATGTCTCTGCGGGTATTTAGGCTGCTCGCAAACTAATGGAACCAAATCCAGAGATGTCGAGTAAAATTCAATCTTCACTCGACTCGACCTGATTGGTACAGTGTACACGTACACAAGAATCGTATGCAAAAGGAATAGGTCTCAGCAGGTCATAAAGTTTCTGCAGCCAGGTAGCTGAGGATTCTTTACTTCCGGGACATGTGGCTGCGTCGTGGGGTAAACGGACACCGACGTTTCCAGGAAACATAGTTCTCAGAGGAAACGATTACCCAATGACGCAGTGTCATATACCAGTAGAACGGAATTCTCAAATGAGTCTAAGTTTGCAGCATCTTGGTGCGTGAGACTGGGTTCGCCTTGAATGATCTGGATCCATTCGGTGTGCCAGCAGCACCAGCAAGCTCAGTAAAAAAGAACACACACACACACACGCACGAGCACGCACACGCGCGCTAACACACACACGCACACACACACCCGCGCGCGCGCGCGCACACACACACACACACACACACACACACACCAACCCCCCACACCCACACAATCACACACAAACACACACACACACACAAACAAACAAACACACAAACACACCCTCACAAACACAAACACACACAAACAAAAACACATACACACACACACATACACACACACATACAATCCATTGATCCATACGCGTGTCACGAAGGCAATTGGATGTAGAGAAATTCTTAAATACACAAATATACACAACAAAATTCAGACACCGGGGAATCACCCAAAAGAAAGAATACAACATAATACGGCGGAACTTGGAAATAACGAATTACTAATTCACTGTCATAAATTTCACTTTATTTGTTTTATCTAGATTTAGAACTTCCTTATTAACAGCAAACCATGTAACCATATGACAGTAAATATATACGACACGTGTATGCATCCACGGTGTTTGTGGTACGACAAACCCTGTGTTTCACAAAATAGGTAGCAAATTAATTGATACAAACTGCAGACAAGAGCGTGGCAGTTAAAGTTAACACATTGAAACAGAGACAGCGTGGAAGAAAGAGAAAGACGGAGAAGACGACGAAACAAACAAAGGAAATATAAACCAGAAAGGAAATGAAAATAGAATACTTTGCGAGAGATTGAGTTCTCGCGTGGGACATGATGCCGTGGAGAATGGTACAATACAAAAGCAGTAGGCCCAGGCTCACTGCTCAGCACAAATATCCCCCTTAATCCGCTAATCCTGTTCTACCCCTGCATAACATTGAATTTTTCCGTGGCGCTTACTTTTCTGAGACTAACCTGAACGTGGAGGCAGCAATGTCATCCGAAACGCTGGTAGCTCTGTGCCAATCTACATGGCGTCATATACAGGTAGACGAAAGTCTTAACGTTCTTCTTTATTTGCACGCAGAAGGTCTCTATATTCAAAACGACCTGTACATATGCTGTCGACATCATTAGGTTATATAAAATAATTCACACCGATCAGCGGCAATGACTGTGTTACTGCGGTCAGATTCACTACCGGTAAGCTGTGCGATTGGTAGCATGGCGGTCGGCAAGTGGGCAATGGAGAAAAAAAGAAGCATGACAATGGTCGGGCGGGCATGGTGGCACCGTGTGTAAAAGAGATAAGTACCTAAGTACCACAAGTTCACTTGTCCCATTCATGCACTCACGAACACACACCCAGACAGAAGAAGATCTGTAGACGCAGTGCGTATATATACTTTGCATTAAACAGTGGAACCACCGTGAAATTAGAAATTTTAATGGAAACCAGGCAGCAGCTACTCACGTAAAGTTCCGCACGCTGTGTTTCTGTGTCTCTGTGTTTGAAACTAATCCCGATCTTAGCACTTGTTCTCCATACACCGCATCGCGGTGGATTCAATACAACTCGTACGCCCACGCCTCAAGAAGTGAGGGAATAATTCAGTCAAACGTGGTGCACACACTGTAGGTACAGCCGGCAGGCGATGCTTCCATACTGCTAATTAAAATGAAATATCTTGCTAATTAACTGGGTAAGTAACCAAAGACGTAAGTTAACTAGTTGATTAAAGTGCAAAGTAACAAAATATACTGACAAACAACCAGTCAATGAAATATACACGTAACTGGTACGCAGCGTAACTTATTGAATCATCACGTAATCAACTATCCAATCTAACTAATTAATTTTAAAAAAATCTATCAACCAAGAACAAATGTAACTAGTTAGCTAATGCGAATCCAAAATATCGCAGAAGAGAAAAAGTACAAGTGGATGTCGCCTGCATTGAAATACAAGACCGACATTCGTGAGGAAGAATGAGGAAAAAAACGGAAGGTGTTGAGATCTGTGTCCTTTTGGGATATTAGTAAGCTTGTAGTGGTAAATCCTTACCGACGTATCGGGACAATCTATCGGTCCCGAAATGTCGGTAAGACATTAAGACTATAAGCTGCATAACGTCCCTCAAAAGCGCAGATGTCATCTACTTCGCGGTGAAAACCTCAATTTACGCAGAGAAGGTCTTAACCCTTACCCTGCTAACGTGGAGAATATGGTGAGCTCCTAATAATGCTAACAGATGGCAGATGGGATTTAATACGGCGTTTAAAGGGTTAATCAGAACAGTGCATCCACGGGCCGGGTTCTAAACGGAGATCCGTTGAGTAGGCAGAAGTCGTTCAAAGCAACATGCTATGACTCAGTAAAAACACAATCACTTATTTTTATTTAAACACAATCAACACAACGATATGTCCTCCACTGAATTAATGCAGCTGTAGTGTTTACCTTCTCAGAGTACAACGCAGAGTGGAGAACGAAAGTTGCATTCCAGGCGCCGTGCGACTCCCTTCTAATTGATCCGCGTTACGGCGAACTACAGACAAGATTCCTGACCGCTGTCTTAATAACAGGAAATAATTCTCTACACTCCAAATTAGACGAGACATTTGAAGTCAAGGACCACGACAAGATTCAGGTAGACGTTGACTTATCACGACGGGGACCGGGTTAATTCTAGTGCTGTGGTGAGCAAAATGGCAATGAGGCAGGTTTCTCAATGAGAGCTGTACTTATCCTCTGCCAATCATCATTTCACTAAATGTCAACACCCGCTATCGGAGTCAAAATTTAAAATTTAAATGAAATTCCGCCCCCAACACTGCATAACGATGATGTCCCCTGTTACTTAACTCACGGCAATTCCCTCGCAAATGTAAGAGCTTATGCCTCGACAGCGAAATCTATGCCAGTCCAGTTATGGTCACTAGATTCAACAGCAGGTTAAACAGTGACATAACAGTCAATATACGTGTAAGGTAACAATGCGTCGCGCTCGCGAAACTAGACGAATGCGCCAACACGGTTGAGTTGCTTGCAATATAGTCTTCCTGTTGTTACTTTTGCAGCAACAATGAGTTCTTTTAGCAAAGTTGATCTACACAATGATAATGAAAATCCAACCAGATGCAACGGTATGCAGATATTTATTTACTGTAAAGTCACTCTACATGTTTCGGGTGTCACAGCATCCATCATCAGGAGTACTAAAAACTGTAACCGCAACTCCGGTACAGGTCATAATATCGGTACAGCTACTTCTCTCCAACGTGGCCCGATCGGGCCATGTTGGAGCTGTACCAGTATTATGACCTCTACCGGAGGTTGCGGTTACAGTTTTTAGTACTCCTGATGATGGATGCTGTGACACCCGAAACATGTAGAGTGACTTTGCACTAAATAAATATCTGCATATTGTTGAATCTGGTAGGATTTTCATTAACATTGAATTACGATGCACGGAACCATGATTAAAAAAAAAAAGATCTACACACGATGCTGTAAAGTCATAATTACTGGAAATGTTGCAATGGAAACGCAACAACATGTTTATTGGGCATTTCGGCACTAAGATTTGCTGTCAACAATGATTTAATGATGATTTTATGTGACCGGTAACAATTAAACGTAGTTAGGTCTTTACGGACAGTGCCCGACATCTTTGTCCGATTTTAATCAGATTTGGATTTTCTCAGTTTTTATAAACATCGTCTCCAAAATGAAATCTGACACAAATCCTTCCAGTGAGAGCCGAACTCATACATTCGGATACACAGACGAACGAGCGGACATGCCGAAGCTATTAGTTGCTCTCGCGACTATGCGAACGCGACTAACAACAGAAATTGCCTTTTGAAGTGGGTCGGATTACCTCCAAAAAAAAATTGAAACACTGAAAGCAAAGAAGAAATTAAAGGTAAATTATACACTCCCGCCCCCCCCCCACACACACACACACACACACACACATATATATATATATATATATGCAAGTTACGCAAAGAGAAATGTAGGCCCATATATATATATATATATATACACACATATACATATACCCATACATATGGGCCTACGTTTCTGAGGAGCCCCGTGTGTATACACACAAATTTCTGAGGAGCCCCGTGTATATATATACACACACACACATTTCTGAGGAGATGCAAGAAGCAAAACTTTGCTGCCGCAAGTGGGAAATAACTAAGTCCGATCGTCGACAAACTGTGTCCAGATTACAGGGACAGTGTCGCAAATGAAATATTAAAAATGTAACACAAAAAACAGGAAACACAGGCAAGTGAACGCGTATACTATTTACAAACACAGCAGCGTAATATAAATTTCGTGGCCAGCATAAATATAAGGAGGTATTCCGTAATCTTTTATACCCAAACAACCGCATCACACACACACACACACACACAAACACATACCCACCCACACACACACACACACACACACAATACTTTATACAACCGAAACTGTTCAGGCTCGGCATGAATGCGATAACCAGTACCACGCAAAGTGCATATGGTACTGCATGGCAATAACCCAGTACAGCACACATGAAACAAAACTGCAGCCTCCTACCTTATCCAGGAACAGTCTTTTGTTCATGGCAGCGAGGGCGGCAGCGGCACCTTGATGGTCGGTGAATTCCACGAACGCATATGGGTCATTTCCCGGCTGTAACAGAAGAATACTACAGTTAAGTTCGTTCCAGTTTGGTATGCCAAAGAATATTGCGGAACTAAACAGTTAAAATGAAACGCAAGAGCGTCCTGAGGCCATCCAGGCAAATGCCGGGATATTACCATAAAACACGCCAGGGTCGCCATCATATCCTTCCAAGTCCCCCCCCCCCAGGCTCAACACCCCCTAGTGGGCTAGGGCCTCCTCATTATCGAGGCTTCACCATCACACTCAGGCACACCACACTCGGTAGGACTCCTCTGGACGAGTGATCAGCCCGACTTAGAGACGTCTACTTCAAAACACACTACACTCAGAAGAGACAGATATCCACACCCGCAACGGTATTTGTACCCGCAACCCCAGCCAGCGAGCGGCGGCAGAATCACGCTTTAGACCGCGCGGCCAGTGGATCGGCCTCCTTCAAAGTTTACAACAGGCAACTATCCTGCCATTCGAAGCATCTTGGAGGGAACTCCAAAACGACAAAATAAATGCACATGAAATTTCGGTTTGCACTTTCTAAGAATAATGTATTATGTCGCTTTGGAGGTAAGGACTCAGATGGGGGTTTAGGCTGTACAAAGGGAAGAGAAAATGGAAATAAACGAAGAATTCCAGAGCATACGTATTGTTAATTACGATTTTAAAACACATGGGCCAGTCAAAAAGGTAGAGAAAATAATAGTAGTTGAATGAAATTGATATAATAATGCATAAAAATGTATTCCGAAATAAGCTAGTGGAAGGGACAGAAAAACTGTTCTGTCTAGAAATACGATTTTTAATGACAGACCTGCCTATTAAGTGGCAAGAACAAAGCTGTTTGATATTTCAGAGGAATAGGATCCTCCTAAAAATAGCCAGTGCATTGAAAGCATTCACAGCGGCAATGAAATACGTGTAGGCTGGGAGGCAAAAAACAAACAGACATTTACATGACCTCTACATGTCGCTCCACTTTATATACCTAATACATAAAGAATCAATAAAAATTAAACTGAAAAGCGAAATTATTTTGAGTAATTTCACTCTTTAGTAAATACACTTTGAAAATCACTCAGCAGCTTAAAAGTGTTCTGAAAGGCATCATAATTACATAGCAATTAGCAGGAAGCCCGGTTCGGGGAATCTGTGTACATTTACTTTACAACCCATGACCAAATGTGTTTTGAGTTTGTGTTTACCGAGTAACAAAACAGAAACGCTATGGCAGTGTCATCACATGTCATGATGGCAATTACTTAATTAAACAGAGGCCAGGTTTTCACTAAATCTGCACCACAAGAAAGAGGGTCGGGAAGGTGATTTGACGTGCATTACTGGGGTCAATGCAATTTTGGATACTGGAAATGAAGGCAGTGACTGATTGAATGGACTGACTGAGAACAAAATGTGAACAGATTCTGAAACACTTGTAACTGACGCAAATGCGTGACATGAACTTCTGGTCGTGACGACATCAACTACAAAAAGGATCATATATAAAATTTCTAATGTAACTAATGTGCAAAATATCGCACTGCTCCACTAATAAATAAAAATAAACGTCACAACTTATTAATTGACTAACTGAACTGCAAAAAAGTTAACTTACTAAGTAATCAACTAAATGATGAAGAAGCTGAATAACTAACGGAAGAATTAACAGACTTACTGGTCGATCAACCGATGGTTCGATTTGTGTCATTCAGAAACCGAGTGATATTAACTGATTAAGAAATTTAAGGTCTTATGTTTAATGGACCGTGCATCATCTTGATAGTTGAATAAAGAGAGACCAACTTGAAGTCATTTGCTTTATTATTTCATTATTTACTGCTCAACATGTTTCGGATGTTAATACATCCATCCTCAGGAGCTTGCGACTTATTTGTTGAGTTATTTCATGGGTTGTATTGCTCTGATTCGATGCGTGCTGGTGTTATGTTGTGGTTTGGCTGGGGTGGTGTGGTATCCGGATGCAGTACTTCAGCCTGCATCCGGATACCACACCACCCCAACCAAACCACAACATAACACCAGCACGCATCGAACCAGAGCAATACAACCCATGAAATAACTCATCAAATAAGTCGCAAGCTCCTGAGGATGGATGTATTAACATCCGAAACATGTTGAGCAGTCAATAATGAAATAATAAAGCAAGTGACATCAAGTTGGTCTCTCTTTATTCAAATTTAATGTCCTTAGAAACCCGAGGTTTGCCACGCCCACCATTAGCCAGGCCAGACCAGTCCAGTTCATCGTAACCTATTTCTCTAATATCCATGGGTCATTTTCTCAAATTTTAACTTAGCGCTTCTAAGGAAATCTCTTCTTATAAGACATTTCACCTAGAGTTTTTACTAATACCTCTCCCTCAAGTCTTGCATGTCCTGCTCATCTCATCCTCCGGTTAATATCCTAATGCTCGACATCATTTAATTACATCTTTCAATTATTTTTCTCAGCACTTCATTCCCTAACACAACTTCCACACCTCAAAACACAGGCCCCGCTACCCTTTATCATAGGTTTGGCACCGAAATGGACACTTCTTACAAAAATCTCAATAAAAGTAAATAAATAATAGGAACACACGATCAAAACACATCTTAATAATTTGAAGCATCTATTAGTGTTAGAAATCATTAATTTTTTCACATACAACTTGAAGCAGATTTACGCTAAGCCATCCAGGCTCCCACTGCCGGAGCCCTTGTGCCAGGGATAACGTTGCGGTGTCGTGAATCTAACCAATGACTTCAAACTGATTCCGTACTTAAGAATATGTGGAGTTATACCTTCACTACCCACATGCCTCCATGGCTCATCATTTAATTAGGTAAAGGGACAACTTCGCTTTCTGCGCTAAACTATCATGAAAACACTGCAGATGTAGGTTCCAAATGTCGCTGGATGCTGTTTCCTTCGTAAAAAAAACAGCGACATGAGCCAGGAAAACAGCGGCTTATGAACAGCGAGTCAACTGCCGAATCACTGAAGCTAAAAGGGTTAAAGAAACATGAATTATGCGTGTAAACTAAAGTAAGAAGATTTATAATAAAGCAAAATGGCGGGATTTTGCGAACGTGAGGTGAAACTTAGGGTTTCATCAAAGCAGCACAGTTCTTGATCGACTCAGTAACTATATGTGGTCAAGAAACTCCATGGGACGTGAAATTCGCCACCTCAATAAATTCAGTTAATTATTTCCGATCAATGACCTGTAATGATTGAAGATAAACTACGAACATCACTCAGAAACGTCGATTCCATGACATGAAACAGTGACCGACCGTTGTACATCTGCTGAAAACTGCAGTCGCAATGTCTGAAGTGTTGGCGAGTGGCGCTGGCATCGCGCACTACCAGCCAAGACCCAAAAAACAATACGTTCTTGTTTACCCCTACATCTGCAGAACTGTGTCGGCCACACACACTAACCTATAATATGACACATTACAGTGCCTCGAACTTAACCATAACATCACGGTTCGACCCTCCTGATACAACGTGACATTCATCCGTGATAGATGGACATGGCACGTCACACACTCTGAAACCCAGTTAGTATTTACTGCCTTCTAATGCGTTAACCCCTAATAATAACTCGGTCCAGGGCAGTGCTCTCCAACCAGGATTCATCAAAACCCTAGGGTTCCGCAACTAATTTTTAAATATAGCGAAAAATTCCACATACACCTCGAAAACCCCCGCGAAATTTTTTTTCAGGTAACTAGGAGTACTGGAGTAATCAACTGCCTCTTTGTTTCATTTCGTTTTCATAGGTCGGAGTTACTCGGAATGTGAAAAAAAAGTACTTTTCGAGTTACTCCATGGAAAAAAGAAAGTTTGGAAACAAAGGGCTAGGGGATACAGAACGCAGTACAACGCTGCTACTGAATTCAGGAAGACAAAGGTATGGTAGTGCCAACATTCCAAAGAATGCGGAGGAAGGTCAGAACACCAAGTTGTTGTCGAACCGACGATGTTTCTGTTTATGGTCAAAGAAGAATTGCAACTGGTATATATATATGGCTGTAAAAACAATGCTTATAATTTGGTAGTACAAACAATAAACAGTGAGGACAGTACAACCAATATACCAACTCTACCTCAGAAAGACCGGGTCACTCTGGCATAACCACTAAACCTGGTGTACAAATGTCACCATCTACTCGTACGAACGACGAGTCGTGGCAGTAAAGACAGCACACCGCGTGTGAACGGTAATTCCACCACGTGATTTCTGCCACGATACACATCCGATGAGTCCAGGTTTTAAGTTTGTAGTTTAATATCACTAATTTTTATTTTTTATTTACGGCTGCCACTTATCAAATTTCAATCTGTGATACGTTATCAGTTACAATGCACTCCACTTACAGTTCACAAAATTCTTAATCTTGAAACGTCCGCTCCTTCTCTTGCTTAATCGGTGTTTGTACTATTAAAAACTAAACTCCGTGGCCTTAGTCCGCACGCGAACTATACCGACAGAGCGGCCGCCGCCGGTCGGCGAAGTTAGTGCCAACTTTTACGGATAGAGGGGTGTCACGTGGTCAGCGCAACGGG
>Ga0123354_10009775_pt1 | contig 14733 bp, 9 predicted proteins | sample TergutLab28metaG_2_FD_97872 | JGI IMG/M metagenome (GOLD analysis project Ga0123354, IMG submission 97872) | Labiotermes labralis P4 segment gut microbial communities from Petit-Saut dam, French Guiana - Lab288 P4 | ecosystem: Host-associated > Arthropoda: Insects > Digestive system > Gut ... | reverse complement strand
TGTATGTATGTATGTATGTATGTATGTATGTATGTATGTATGTATGTATGTGTGTGTGTATGTATGTATGTATGTTTATAAGTTCATCTATATACCTGTGTACTATACAACAAAATTAAATAACGTTACAGAATTTCAAAATACATATATTTCAAATTGAAGATGTTAATTCGACTCTAATATCATATAGATATAAATTAATAATGTTATACCGAGTTCTGAATTAGCTTTAAGAAGCAGAAATATCACAGCAACATTTGGTTACACCGCACTATTTTTCTTTTACTTCTAAAATGTCCACTTCCATTTGAATAACACTAATACTAATTAATTATAGTCTTTAGTGTCATTTCAATATTTTGCTTATGAACGCGTCTGTATCTACAATATAAATTCTGTGTTGTATGTACACATATTTTTGTATTCCTAGTAATACAGGCATGTACATATACATACGCTCACACATCTTCATGTTTACATGCATACCTACCTACATAAATCAAACATACATACCTATATGTTAAATATATATATATATATATACGAACGTACGTACCTACATACATACATACATACATAAATAAGTACGTAATAATACATACATACACACATACATACAGACCTATCTTACTTCAGAAGAACTTTTCAGTTTTTAGGTGAAGTATTTTGTTTTCTCATTTCTCAGAATATGGCTTGGCTGGCAGGCTGAGCAAATCAGGTGATATCCATTTACTGCTGGATAGACAACTATCAAAAATATTCACAAGGACACCTGCGCTTATCTTTGACAGAGTGTTTCAGGTTCGTCGGGAATTGCGGATGGAAGGTAGGGGGAGGGGGGGGGATCAAACATCCAACCAAAGTTCCGGCTTTAAATTACCGATGGAGTTTTACTGCCCTCAAAAAATCTTTATGAATATGTCAAGGCCTTCGTCCAAGACGCCAAGCCCGTAACCTTAAAGAAAATTCCCAGTAATATGTACAGAGCGCTTTTATATTGACGTTCTAGCTATGCGTGTTGTAAGCATGTTTCAGCCTAGAGAGGAACAGACTGCGCTGTTCACTATTCTCTGCAGTCAGCAGGTTTCGGGTTGGTCGTTTCGTTGGTTGGCCTAACAGTCTATCGTTTCTTAGTTTCGCTGTGCGCCAGACTAGCTGTGACATTACATTAGAAGTATAAGGGCTAATTGATACTGTACGAACCGTCCACCGACGAAGGGATTGGTGGTGAATGTGGACGGAATTCTAGTGGTCATGCTTCCCCACTTTATTATCACGGATCTGGAACTGAACTAGGACAAAAGGTATGGCAGAAGGAGACACCTTGTGACAGCTACATTGACGTGGTTGGATGGTATATGTGCCGCTTGCATCTGAAGACACGTCAAAGAGGCCAGAGCAAAGGCACTCAGAACTGGGCAGAGCTCTATATTGAAGGGATAACATCTACTAGGCAGGAGATGACACAGGACAAAGTGTAACAGAAAACTGAAAATTACACGTAAATTTTCCTCTCTGGCTAATTAAATTCCAAGACATGAACGCAAACCGGGGAGTATTGGTATAGCTCCAAACGTTCTTCACCTCGTCATTAGATATGGAGTACATCAGCTATACTTTCCCCTGGGGAAGGACAACCAGTTCCAATTAAAGAGAATGAATGAAGGCCTTAGACCGGTTTGTGATGTGTTACACAATAATGTATATTAATCTGGCGTTTAGTGTGAAGTAGTAGTAAATTCTGTGTTGTGAATAAAAAAAACGAGTTATAAAATGTGCACAGAGCGTAAAGCCTCTGACACCTTCACTCGGTTTTTTTTCCCGCAGATTTTAAATGATTGTTTTTAAAAATAGCCATAGAGCAGTCACTATTTCAGACGTAATTTTCCATGCTTTTTACTGCACTTGCTATAAATATTATCAGTACATAGTAACAATTTAAAATTGATTACAATTAAATTTTTGAAACGGTTAGATATCCACCACGTACAATTGTTTTGTTTAGTTATTAACATTTCCTTTGGCCTCGGCGTTTGTCTGAAAGAGAACAGAGTCTGTCTCAGTTTCAAAGACTATTCGTTGCAAGCTATTATCATAAATGTACTAGCATTTTGTAGTAAGTATGTTATATTTGCCTGATTTACAGATACCTAAATATGTCTACAATTTGAGTGAAAACCCCAAAATTATAATTTAACCCACACCGTTCTTTGGGAATTCCGCTCTTCCATGTGGGCAGACAGACACACGTACACAGAGGGGGACAAAGAGGTATATGTCTTTTACCGGAAGAATATTTCCTAGTATGTTTTTTAATATGTACAACTATTGTCTACAAATTGTAAATTTATATTGAAATTATCTAATTCCTGTAATAATTCTTCCAAGGCTTTGAGACTTAGATATTACGAACACATCATAAATATTTAGATTGTTCTGAACCGTTTCAGTAGATATATTTCGCCTGATATCCAGTTTTTGTAATATAATTTAATCCAATAATAGTCTAAACAAAGCTCAGTCCGTATAGCGACTGACTACGGGCTGGACGGTCCGGGATCGAATCCCGGTAGGGACGAGATTTTCCACCCGTCCAGACCGGCCCTGGGGCGCACCGAGCCTCCTGTAAAATGGATACCGGGTCTTCCCTGGGGGTAAAGTGGCCGGGGCGTGCTGCTGACTACTCACCCCCTTCTAGCGCTGTGGTCATGGAAGAGTAGAGCTATACCTCTACCCACCCTATGGGCCACACCGGACCTGTAAAGGGATCACTTTACCTTTTTTAATAATCTGAACAAAGCGATTGGTAATGTATCATCCTATCTTATTGTTACTTTAACATTAAAATTTTCTGTCATTCGCTCTCTGTAACTGCATTTTCTTGAGAATATTCAAGTGTCATTTTTTTTATTGTTGATTGAGCATGCTCCATTGCCCTCGGTAATACTACATACTATGGTCACATGGTAAACTATTTAGCTTGGAGAGGAGTAGTGGTTGTGGATCACCACCACACCTTTGCATTTAGTCAGGTCCTTTGTTACACATCTCTAATGTGCATGTTTGGGATGTGTAATCATTACACTCTATTGTAGGAGTTCAAGGTCAATCGATTCAATAAAAGCAAAAGTGTCATATTTATTAATCTTATAAGTTATAGGGTGTTCCTTGTATTTGTGTTATATTTATCATTCTGTATCTGTAAATACTATAAATACTTGCTTAAAATATATAAAAATATATCTATCTATACTAAACAATACAGCATAAGAAATAGGATTACTAAGCCATCAAAAAATGTATGAGTGTACGTAAGAAGACACAAAAAGAGTGTCAGCAGATAAAATTCGGAGGGCATGCGTTTGAGAGAGTCTCTAGTTTTCCTTGTTCAGTTTCAATAATAAATGGCGATAATAACATATTAGAAGAAATAAAACACTTAATTAAGAAAGAAAGTCTAGCCTATTATGCATATAAATGATTAATTATCTCTACATTATTTACCGAACATACTACAATGAAGATCTACATGACATTGATAAGGCCGTTAGGGACCTATGCGTGTGACATCTGGATACTGTCTGTACGGGACATAAAGAGCTTTTTTGAGGGGGGGGGGAAGGAAAATATTAAAGAAGATATTTGGACCAATTCGGTGTAAATAAGAAAGGAGAATAAGCAGTAATAATGAATTGCAGAAGTTGATAAAAGGAGAAGTTTTTCTTAAGTTTAAAAAAGCACGATGAAAAAAAATAGTGGACCCATCTTAAACAGAATGGAAGATATAAAACCAATTAAGAAGATTAATGATTGGAACCCTACAAGAGTAAGAACCAAAGGAAGACAAAAGAATAAATGGAGAGTTGAAGTAATAAATTATTTTAAAAACTAAAAACAGAGATACTGTAGCCAAATCTGTAAAGATGGAAAAGTCTGGAATAGACCCAAGTCCATTAGGGTTTGTAGTGTCATAAGGAGAAGAAGAAGATACCGAAATTAACCTGAACAAAATATAATTTTTAGGCCATCCGTATTCTGAGCAGCTTAAAGATAATATAAATATTTTATAAAAAACGTAAGTACTTTAAAAACATGATATCACTCTTCGAGAAAAAATCGATACGGACTCTTGCATTTGTGTAATGGATTTGTCAAATACAAGCAGAAAACTTGGTTTGCGCTGTCGAAATACGTGAGGCGCGCTCGTTTGCAGAACTAGGCATGCCATATTTTTTCTATTCATTTACTTATTTATTTATTTCAGGAATGGTTGAAATTTGTGTTTATTTCTGTCCTGTATTTGAACGCCGCTGAATAAGCAGCTGATACTGCATGACGGAACTTTAAACACAGTGGATGGTGAGGCAGGTGGTATCAGGCTGCAGTGCTCGTGGCTAATCCTGAATCCTTTGTTTACAAGACGTATAGAGATAAAAGTATTGGTAAAGTGCAGGTCACACAGAATGCATAGACTACTGGTTTTCGGAAATTTTTATGCTGTTATAAGAGGAGAAGATCCAAATATGGCCTGCCTGGCTGGCTGGTAATAAGACCATCTTTTCAGAGAATGCTCTTTGTTGCATGACCTCTCGTAAGAATCCTACAGCGGTGAAGGCGACCCAGTCGGCATTACTGACTGGAAGCTTGCGGTCACTTTTTTTGTTATGTCAATGTAAGATTTCTGTAAGTACATGAATGAGTAGGTGAGTGAATGAAAAATGGGTTCGAGCGCACTTCGGTCTAGATGAAATTAGGGTTTTACTGGGTCTTTCTGAAAATTAAAATAAAGGTAAAGTATATCAAAACACAACTAGTTTTATTGGATGTGTAATGAAACGACATGTTTCGGCCTACTTGGCCATCATCAGGTTGCAAAGTTCTACGAGACTAAATATTGTTTGTGTGTGGCGGATGTTGAGATCTCATCATCTGGCCCAAAAAATTATATACGAGGTATAAACTGCGTGTGAGCAGGTTATACCTCATATATAATTTTTTTGGCCAGATGATGAGATCTCAACATCCGCCACACACAAACAATATTTAGTCTCGTAGAACTTTGCAACCTGATGATGGCCAAGTAGGCCGAAGCATGTCGTTTCATTACACATCCAATAAAACTAGTTGTGTTTTGACTTACTTTATTTTAATTTTCATTGTTACATACACAACGGGGATGCCTCAACTACAGATTGGGTCTTTCTGACCTTTAAATTAGATTCTACGTCATGGGTGTCCTGTCCCTTGAATAAAGTTCCAGATTGCTCCTAGACTCAGATTTCTAGCATCGTCAGGGTCTAAGAGAAAGGAAACTAAATAATTGTATCTAAAAGTAGTCAAGTTTTTATACTTACACAAAACGCGAGGTAGGTCTCCTCCTCTACTCCGCACTTCCTACACAGACTGTCGGTCAACGTTACTAGCTAGAGATGTCTCAGCATGATGTTATATCCAGTTACCGCACTGGATTGCTTCTCATTGAAGCCAGATAACCTAGTCTTATCAGCGAGACAAGGGCCCGACACAAATTCTCGAGCTGTCTTTGATTGCTTGTTAGATCTTGCCACAGAGTTATGCGCTCATTAAAGAGCCAACACAGCATCCTCTGCCTAACGTTGTGCCTCGAAACCTCAAAGGTCAACTCTTGTCCAAAATACCGGCAGACAAAACTCTCCCTTACGAACTCAATGGAAATTTCATTTCCACTTAATGAACACCAAAATATCCGGGGAATCAAATTGGCCTAAGTCACACGGAGTTGTGAGTAGAAGTGCCTTTCAGGGCCCTTTGGTATTGTCGTTCCAATGGGGCGTTGTTTTAGCAGGCCGAGAGGTTCTTGAAGCTGCTTGACTATAATAGCTAATACTAATATATTTATCTGATCTGGCAATCGTCTGAATTTTATAAACATAGGTCAAGATAGCATATATGTCGGTCTGGAAGACTATTGTGTATCTTCCTATAGAGATACTAAGATTCCTACCAAAGGATCGTCCGTGGACTTCTGCTTTATTTCGCACTTGTGTTTTGGACCGGGATGTAAATCAGACTAGCCCTTTAACTACAGGAAGGGGCCTGAGTCCTGTGGTCCTCTCCTCGCTATTTAACATGATAACCCTACACTTGGGTCAAATATTGCATGCTGGCATCTTGTATCTTTCCACACACTAAATACAGAATCCGATCTTGGTAAGTCGCTGCTTCCTCGACTGGATGGAAAGTAGGACCAACCCTCCAGGCTGCAGAGTCGATGTGCAGCTTACCTTGCCTCGCCCTGGACCAACAAATCAAGTGGATAAAGGCAAGTTTGTGCTTCCATGGCCCCTGCTGTGGTAGTGCGCATGTTCCCCAAACAAACAAGTTTTAAAATTATAGTGAGTTTCTTTTTGGCACTGGCTGTCTCACAGCCAGGTCACTAGGGATGTAAAGGAGATGATGGATGGCCGAAAGATATACACGTAGAGCCAGTGGACCACTTTAGGGTTCAGGCCCCTCGTAGCAACAGATGACCTCGTACAGGCCCACAATAAATTGTGAATCTTCTTCACTCCGGCTTTCACCTGTTTTCTCCAGGTCAGCCGAGAATCCAGGATCACCCCAAAGTACTTGGCCGACTCGGAATAGCACAATGTAATTCCAAAAGTATGAGATTCAGAGAAACCAGGGAGTTTCCTTGTCCATGTAAATACGACCAAGTCTGTCTTCTCAGGGTTAACTCACAAGCCAACCTCACCGCTCCATAATTCTGCGATATAAAGGACCTCCAGCAAGAACCCTGACATAGTGTCTGAAGTTGCGTGAATTTTATATTATTGCAAGCAATCTAATAATATCATTTTAATTGTATTTTTTGGCATATTAAATATTAATAAGGCTTCCGGTGCTGTACAATTCCTATATGAAGTTATGTCAGTTATATTTACGTGAAATTAAAAATTTGTATTTGGCTGTGTGGTCAATATGGTTACCTCTACTAGTAGCCCATATTTTAATCAAATTTTGATTAATATTTTAAAAATGAGGAGAAAGTTGCTGAATTATAGAGAAAATGTGGCGCTGCATACGGCTGTTAGGAATATAACAATATGAAAATGAGATTGAAGATACACATTTTTCTATCCTTAACAGCAAGTTACATTTCACTAGTGGGCGAGAGAAGACTGAAGCCGATACGTGCTCTTGTGTTATTTCCGGCAGACTGCTGAAGTTAAAAAATAAGCCATACATAAGATTACTCTAAATGTTGTTTTGGACTATCTACTTGTTCGCGAATCTGATGTACAATCAATTTATTTTTTGTTGTTCTTATTTATTGTTACACGATGTTCAATAAATATGTTTCTCCCGTCCAGAATTTTTTCTGTGTCTTCCCAGATTTTTTACAACATCTGAACCGAGTCCAAATTTGGACGACCGTTTAAATGGATTAATTCGCCCTTTTCTCTAAAAATTATAAACATTACGTTTCATTGTCAGCACTGTAATATGAATGCTAAACCTTGCAACCAAAGAATGTCTTGAGCTAAGTGTTACTTTGTTTTGAAATGATGTCGTTAACGTCGACTAATAACCCAAATGAAAAAGCATCAATTTTTGCATATTATTATTATTATTTACAAAATTAGCACGTAGCATCTGAATGAAATCAATCCCATAAAAACATTATTAGTAGCACGAGGCCCTTTCCTTTTCTGCTCTGACTTGAACATGGAGGCAGCAACTCTTCCACTATGACGGCCAAAATTGACTCGAAGCAACCTAAAATCACAGAAAACTTGGATCTTTTTCAACATGGACACGAACAACACCAAATTCACAGAACTTACAGAAAGGATGCTACATTTATCATATGGATGTTTATGATAATGTTGTAGTGTAACTGGATCTTCAAATGCTGGTCGAAGAAATCAAAGAAAAATGTTTATTTGCTGATGATATTGTAAGGAACTTAGCGTAGGTGAAAGCATCCATCATCAGAATTTCCAGGGACAGAAGTGTGTGACATGAATGCATGGAGTATGAAACCACTCACACTTGCAGAGCAAACAAAGGTAGAAGAGGGTGTCTAGACGGAACAGAATAACATATTCAAAACACATTTTCCAGCCACTGAATTTTCAACGTCTCAAGGACTGTCCGGCACAAATTACCCAGCTCTGTCCAACAGAACTCTCACACTTCCACTCCTATTTGCTGCTTTATGTTTCTGAAAGATCAACTTTCCTAAGCTGGTCAAGATTTAAATGAAATCAAGGAATAAATTTAAGATTAGTAATGACTTTAGACAAGCATTGTTTGTGACCACACTTCTTCTGTCTAATGCATTCAACAGTGGCAGCACTAGAGTTCCCACTGAAAGCAAATTATCTGAAAAATATTACTTGTGATTTTGCTGTCTTTATAGCGAATCTCTTGTAGAGAGTGTCCCAAAAAATTCCTGTTAAATTGGTTTTGTGTTTAATTAGTCTTTGGATTATTTAATTGAAAAACATAATTTTAATATCAGTCCATATCTTAACGGTTCTGTGGTTCAATTATCTCCTTTAAAGTAAACTTTTCTTCACGTACGACCTGAAGCGACTTTCTATTCTATATGTTTTGCTGCCTGTCGTTTTGAAACTCACGTGTTGCTGTGCTTGTGCTTTCATTTATGTTCCATTGAAAGCACCGTCCCTGATGAGTCGTAAGGTTCCTTCTTTTGTCTGCGATTTCTCCTTATAGGCCACGTCCTTATATATTACTTTAAGTACAAATCAAATGATATTAAGTGTGTGGAAAGGGTTTGCCAGATATATGCATATGCAACGCCAACTCAACCGTTATCATAGCACCGATGTTTTTAATTTATTCCACAATTTCCATAAGAGATACTTAATATAAAACACGATATCTTATGCACATAGTTTTTACAAAAATCTCAAAATATAACAAAATGTTTACTTAAACACATGTGCATACCTCAACAGGAATCTGCAAAAGATTTTCACAATACACCTTCTTCTGTGGCTTTATATTACTTACATAATCTATATAAGAAATTATATTCTCAAGATCTCACTTCACCTGTAAAGAATAAGATATTATTCTAACATCACAATTCCATGCTTGCTATTATCCTTCCTCCTAGTTTCTTTTGTATTTAGATATACCTGTAAGTAATTCTTATGTACAATTGGTGCAGGAAATAGCCATGTTTCACCACAGTTACCCAACCTCGGCAGTAATGGAAGATAATCGGAACTCGAGGCACACATAATGTGTTGAAGTCACGTGATTAATCTCGCTCATCCCATTTGATCTTGTGAATGACCTGTAGTATTTCGTGACTACATCCCCTCAGCTTGCTCCAAATGATCCACAAATTTCATCGTCAATTTTTCTAACACGTTTCGAAAGATATTATATTACTTCAAGCCCGAAAATTGGGGTTTGGAGTTCATGGCCGATATTTGAGCAATAGGGAACACTGTGGAACAACCAGGTCAAAGGCTGTAAAACCGAAAAGTCCTCCGGAACAAGTCTGAGACCCAGCCAGCCTCCTGTTCAGTCGCCGCTGGAGACGATTTCCTCGAATGTAAAGCGGCCGGGTTATTAAGCTGTCTGTTCACTTTAATCTAGCGTGGAAGTTAAGGTTAAATTGAGTTACAACTTCATCTCTTAATATGACTTCATGATGATATACACAAGGAAACCTTCATGTTTTGCATAAACTTTTCAAAATCCCTATCTGGTTGTCCTTGCCCAATACTCTTCGTACTACTTTGCGTAATAAGCTAAGAATGAGATAATTTGATTGCAATAATTACCTAAAAGCGCGTAGTAATCAGCAGATCGATTATGAGTTTCCGGTTCCAATCTTGCTTGAAGCCGGGCTCCTATAGATGCAACAATATATATCTGACGATTTAGGGCAAAAGTGAGATTATACTTTTCGAATTTGAAATTATATCCTGGAGACTTTTCAATCCACCCATTCGTAACCTCGGCTGATCATTGAGTTGACTGGCCTCTCTACCATCTCTGAATAACTCCAGTGGAATCCACTGGGTAGGAGTCTGCGACGACCTTAGGGCCAGTATGGACGGACAAACATATAATTCCTTGCCTCTGTTGGAATTCGAAACTTGGGTGTGCGAATCATAACATCAAATATCGTTCATGGGTACGGAGTGTCATGTGACGGTGAATCACGAGATTTCTCTAGACAGCAATGTGTCGACCTACAGATTTTGCGGATGAATACCAACGTTTCGGAGAGATATGTTGCAGCTACCTTCAAATACCGAAAAGGTAGCACAAGACTCTTGATAAACGGATAAAAACGTGTAAGTTTAAAAGACGCTACCAACTATAAGACTTTGAATCGTGGGTAGAAATCCCTTGCTTTAACGAAGCAACAAAATTCATTTAAAAAATCCGCTGTCTGGTAACTCACATTGCAATCACAACGTCCACAGCAAATTTAGACCAAATATCTGCACCATATAAACTGTATTTAATGACTGGTGTTAAGAAAATAAATAGAGACATGTGGTGCGGAATGTCGAAGGAAGCGGATATTGGAACGCTGAAAATATATGTGTTTTTCCTTCCAAAGAGAAATGTGAGGAATACGAAATTACCAACACTGTGTCGGAGTGTTCCTTCTGTCACATTCTGCACTAATAAGCCAATGTTTATAAAAAAAAACAACCGAGGGTCAGTCCAGTTTTTTTACATTTGAATCTTCTACAGATGGAAACCTGCGATATTGCTTGGACGTTGTACAAAATTTATTTATTCTTTCTCGCACCACTTCTGCATTTTCGAAAGTGAAACTTAGTGTTCAGCGGTCCTATGCAGGTTATATTCGTCGCCAAATAATCTCCTTAGATTTAATATCTGTAATAGGCCTGATATTCTGAGAATATTACCAGCACTCGTCTATATGCAATTGTCTCCAAAGTTGCAAGTTTCGAAAGTTTCAGAAATATCTGCGATAGAACAACCGAATTGTGAGAAGAAAATCGAAAATAAGAAATTTCGAGTAGGATGTAAAATTATGAACCGTTATACCGTAAAGTCCCATCTCTTAATTTATAATGCCGATTTAAGAATCTCATAAGTCTATGTTTATGTCTGTCAACACGAGAGGGAAACAATCTCTTATCATATTTATCACACAGTATTTAATGAGGTTCATGTAATTTCCTTTTGAACATTGTAAATGTAAACTCCGACACGTAAGTTTTGTACATTAGTCAAGCTGAGTGCAGGAAGAAGTTATCCAAAATAACTTCCCAAATTTTACAATATTCTACATATATTTCTTCTAAGTTATGTTTATTTATTTCGTGTGTATTTAAATTTAGACAAAGCCATGAATGATGCTTGTTTATCCGTGTCTTTCTGAAAAGGTGATTTCGAAATACTCATACATTTGTGTGCTCTGCGTGAAACCCATTTTCGCTAAACAAATAAGCAGTTCTTTCAATAGATGAGCGTCTCTTGACAGAAAGCTGACATAAGGCATTCTACGAATGCAGCGATGTTACAGACTTCTAAACATAGCGCTGTTATGTCAGAGACAGCTAAATATAACTACAGTGTCCCACACATGGGATTTGAGTTTCTCGCGGCATTGAATACAAAGATAGAGGTTTTCCGGGATGTGGCGCCATTTAGTTTCGTAGAAGCTTATTAACTGCCTCCATCTTGAGGGTTGCAGGTGCAGGTACTGTTCTCGTCTTAAACGTTGACGACCTCCTCCAGACTATGCGGCGTTATATTTCAGAATACTGCAGCCTTTATTTATCACACGCATTCAGTACATTTTCAAACAGGATATATCCCGTTATTTCATTGCTCAGAATACCGCCGTTGTTCTAAATTTACCGATATATATATTGCTGTCATAATGTAAACCATTTCAAATGATTAACAATTTTTGGAATTTTAGCTGGACGTGTGACTTTTGGTTAAGTAGAGATGTAATTAATCTTATAGTTTTAGGCTTTTCTTTGTAGTACCAGTACCAAACAAGTGTTGATAACTGAAGCATCTCAACAAAAATCGATGCTCGAGCGGGCTGCTTACGTCGTTCTAAGATGAGGTAGTAGTTAATAGTATGTTCATATACAAAAAGGTAACGTTTTCCCGTTACAGGCCCGGTGTGGCCCAGAGGGTGGGTAGAGGTATAGCTTTACTCTTCCATGACCGCGGCACTAGAAGGGGGTGAGTGGTCAGCAGCACGCCCCGGCCGCACTTTATTCCCGGGAAAAACCCGGTACCCCTTTTACAGGAGGCTGGGTGGGCCCCAGGGCTGGTCTGGACGGGCGGAAAATCTCGTCTCCATCGGGATTCGATCCCAAACCGTCCAGTCCGTAGCCAGTCGTTATACTAACTGAGCTACCCGGCCCACAAGTATGGTCATATAGGAATATGAAACCAGAAAGTTGTGTTTCATTTAAACGTAAATAAGAAATCTCACTATTACACTAATATTCTGGGAATAAAATAACGTGAAGAATCCAGTCTTGTGTAATATGCCATCGTGCAGATTTGGGTATACAGTTACTTGTATAGATTTTTTGGAAGCTTGAGATAGAATATGGTGATTGAGTTATGGGAAACAAGGGTCTTTGGATCGAAACCGATGGGAGAATTATCTAATCAACTTGGAAAGCTATAGAGTCTTTGAAATTTGCTGAGGCGACATAGCCCCGCTGCCCCATTAAGATATGCAACGAAAGATACGAGGTTTTCCCGGTGGTTGTTGACGAAGATTTCAGTATTCTGTTGGTCGTAATATCCCGATATGTTGTATAAAGTACTTTAAATATTTTAATATCTGGCGAATATGCCTTCGTCTTCACATACACTAGCATTTTATGCAATTCAATATGACCACCCTCCATTGTCAAGGTTCCACTGCTGTTCAGAATAATGTTAGTTCTTCTGTGCTGCAATTATTTTGGTTTGAATCGTAAATGAGTTATCTTAGTTCCTGAAATGTATAAACTTCTGTTTTGTATCCCCAGGAGTTTATAAGGACCCAGTGGTTCAAGAGCAGCATCAAACCGGTTAAAGTTAGTGCTCACAGTTTTGACGAGGCTGGGCCAATCGACACGTCAGGAAAAGTTTCCTTCGGTATGCCCGTACAACATTCGCAAAAAATGTGTTGCCACAACTTGTTGAAAGAAAACAGTATCAAAAATTCCTTCATCCCTTACCTGAGGATCCGAAAACTTTTGTAACATATCCGATTGGCTGTTCCCTCAGACTCTAACTTCTACCAACATGAAAAGGCTTTTTATTTTAGTCTAGGAGAAACTTGACCACACGTTGACTTTTAGTGCGTCTCCTTGGCATTCGAGTTTGCATTTTGCTGCTCTTTAGCCCCCTATTCGACATTTTCACACTGCTAAAACGAACGCAAATGTCAAATGAAGCTTTGTCACTAACTGAGAAGTCCTCATGAAGTTTTTGTTGTTGAATCTCGAGAAGAGTATGACACATATATCGACAACCTTGGCATTATGAACTATTTTCGTATGTGGAGTCTTATTTCCTAAGTTTTAAACGTAAAACTTGAGCCCAGTTTTATTGGTACCCCAAGTTGGTTTATTGAAGAAGAGATTTGTGCCTTAGGAGTGGCTCGATAGCTTGTTAAATGTGGTGTGAAGTATCGTGAGATACGGACGGACTAATTGGAAGGGTCTTATTTATTTCGATGTTCGTGGACCAGACAGAGAGAGCTTTCTTTGCACCAGGTGTCCTAATTTCTGCGCAAAACCTTGTTGTACTTCTTCACATGAAAATCCGCTTAAACGTGTCATGCGTCAAAAGTTAAAAAAAAAAGCATGCTTATGGACTACCCTGTAAAATAAAAGCAATTGTAATAAGTTCATCAAAATGAATTGAGAATTTATGACCACTTTATTAACCTATATCAATGTACACGGCGTATTAGCCAAAAATACTTTATTAAGTACCATTACCACTGTCAGAACCTTACATCTCGCAAAGACAGTAAGATGTGAAACAAACTTACGTTTTACTTATTCTTTTGAAATTCGTGATTATATACTGAATTTAGTTGCAGAGAATCAATGTACAGTACAGAAAGACGGTTCAAAACTATTTCAAAAATAATTTTCTTTGTACCTGAAATAATAAGGCCTTATTTAGCAACAAGAAAAGAATAACATTATTAATCTGTAATATAAAACTAAGTGACCAGTGTAAGTGGTTAATCTTTAGGACTACAATTGTTGCAGGTGTCTGAGGGCAACAAACTTTTATGGAGCTTAGTTTATATATGGATATTTTTTGCAGCACAGGGCTGTGCTTTTTCAAAAGGGTCTGGGCAAGACCAAAGTCTTCAAAGTTTTTGATAGAATTAACTTGCTTTGTGTAAGAGGGACGAAAGAAAACAGTAGAGTTCATGTAACAATCAGGTGCAAAAATACGTTTCACCATTTCCTCAGGAAGCCGAGTGAGTTAGGAAATAAATGACGTTACAGAAATATATGAATAGGTGAATATGTATACTACTTAGACCTATAATAAATAGGCCACTTGTGGTCACAAATTTTCTTCCCGAGTCAAATAGCTGTTAAAGGAATCTTGTGCGTATTGGACCGTGCATCATCTTGATATTTGAATAAAGGTAGACCAACTTGATGACACTTGCTTTATTATGTCAATTTACTGCTCAACATGTTTCAGATGTTAATACATCCATCTTCAGGA